>ERZ1034847.236-NODE-236-length-29114-cov-5.310369_pt1 | contig 29114 bp, 23 predicted proteins | sample MGYA00520633_ERZ1034847 | MGnify/ENA primary metagenome ERZ1034847 (study PRJEB33766, sample SAMN09781732) | gut metagenome | biome: gut microbiome | host: Homo sapiens | place: Madagascar | study: EMG produced TPA metagenomics assembly of the PRJNA485056 data set... | reverse complement strand
CTTTACAGTATGTTAAATGACAAACATACCGAGATGACATCTATGACAGGAGATTTACAGCGTCTGGCTGCAGATATCCGAAATTTACAGGAAAATATGTCCGCGAAAGCAGGCACTTCAATCAGAAAACCAGTTGCAGAATCCAATGTTGCGCAACAACCTGTAATGAAGCAGAATGCAGTTGTACAACCGATGACAGAGACGATAGATGTACAGCCGGAACCTGAAGTTCAGGCGAATCGTTTCCAAGAGATTCAGGAACCTGAACAGAAAACAGAAAAACCGGAAACAGCGGATGCACAGGGCATGTCAAATGATATGATTTTAAAACTTTATGAGCAGGGACTGAGCAAAGTCGAGATTGCAAAACAATTGGGACGTGGACTTGGCGAAGTGAATTTAGTGATCGAATTGTATAAAGGGGACGAAAATCTGTGAAATTAAAATATTATTTAAGAGGTCTTGGCATTGGAATTATTGTCACAACGATTCTTCTGATGATTGCATTTGCGCTGCATAAACCTACAATGTCAGATGCGGATATCATTGCCAGAGCAAAACAGCTTGGAATGGTCATGCCGGAGGATGAAGAACCTTTGCAGGACACTGAGACAACAGAGAGCACGGAAGTGACAGCAGTTCCTGAGACGGAAACTGCACAAATTGAGGAACAGACGACAGAGGTTGCTGCAAATATAGAAGAACCGGTGACTGCAGAGGAAACAGAGAATCCGGAATCAGAGATGACAGATACAGAAGTGGCAACAGAAGTATCATCAGAGGCAAATGAGGAAAACAACACAGCCGTGAATGCAGCGCCGTATACATTGGTTGTAAACAGAGGAGATGTGTGCAGAATTGTCTGTGAAAATCTTCAGGCAAACGGAGTTGTGGACGATGCGGAGGCATTCCGCAAGTTCCTTGGACAGAAGGGCTTTGCATCTTCCATCAGTGTGGGAAGTTACTCCATTCCTTATGGATTAGATTATGAGGAAATCTATCAGATTTTAAAACTTGGTCCTCAATAGAAAAAAATGCTTGCATACAGGAAAAGCCTGTGCTATAATCTACAAGGCTCAACTTGGAAGAAAAGAATCTTCCGGGAAAAATCACATGTGCTGACTTACAGACCGGTGCCAGATTTGGTTGTCTGCAAGAATGATACACATGGAAGAAAACAAAACCATGGAGGTAAAAAAATGAGTGTTATTTCAATGAAACAGTTATTAGAAGCAGGTGTTCATTTCGGACATCAGACAAGAAGATGGAATCCTAAAATGGCTCCATACATCTACACAGAGAGAAATGGTATCTATATCATCGACTTACAGAAATCTGTAGGTAAAGTAGATGAAGCTTACAAAGCTATGTCTGATATCGCTGCTGAAGGTGGTACAATCCTTTTCGTAGGAACAAAGAAACAGGCTCAGGATGCTATCAAATCTGAAGCAGAGCGTTGTGGAATGTTCTATGTAAACGAGAGATGGTTAGGTGGTATGTTAACAAACTTCAAGACTATCCAGAGCCGTATCGCAAGATTAAAAGAGATTGAGACAATGGCAGCTGATGGTACTTTCGAAGTATTACCTAAGAAAGAAGTTATCGCTCTTAAGAAAGAATGGGAGAAATTAGAGAAAAACCTTGGTGGTATCAAGGAAATGAAGAAAATCCCAGATGCTATCTTTATCGTAGATCCTAAGAAAGAGAGAATCTGTGTTCAGGAAGCTCATACATTAGGAATCACATTGATCGGTATTGCTGATACAAACTGCGATCCAGAAGAATTAGATTATGTAATTCCTGGTAACGATGATGCTATCAGAGCCGTAAAATTAATCGTTTCTAAAATGGCAGACGCTGTTATTGAAGCAAATCAGGGTGCAGAAGCTTTAGAAGAAGTAGCTGAAGAAGTTGCTGTTGAGGAAGAAGCAGAAGCATAAGAAGGACCTACAATATGCTGTCTGGTTAACCAGACAGCATATTTTTTAAAAACATTTATTCATATTGGAGGATACGAAAATGGCTATTACAGCAGCTATGGTAAAAGAACTGCGTGAATTAACAGGCGCAGGAATGATGGATTGTAAAAAAGCTTTAGGCGAGACAGACGGAAATATGGACGAGGCTGTTGAGTACTTAAGAAAAAATGGACAGGCAAAAGCTGAGAAGAAAGCAAGCAGAATTGCTGCAGAAGGTCTTTGCACAGTAGTTGTAAAAGATGACAAGACAGCAGTTGTTGAAGTTAACTCTGAGACAGACTTCGTTGCTAAAAACGAGACATTCCAGCAGTTCGTAAAAGCTGTTGCAGAGCAGGCTGTTGAGTCTGATGCAGCTGATATGGATGCATTCATGGAAGAAAAATGGAATGAGGATCCATCTAAGACTGTAAAAGATGCTTTAGTAGAGAAAGTTGCAGTGATCGGTGAGAACCTTAAAATCCGTAGATTTGAGAAAGTTGTTGCTGCAAACGGATGTGTTGTATCTTACGTACACGGTGGCGGTAGAATCGGTGTTATCGTTGAGGCTGAAACAGCAGTTGTAAACGATGCTGTAAAAGAAGCTTTAACAAACCTTGCAATGCAGATTGCAGCTTTAAATCCAAAATATGTTTCAAGAGATGAAATCAGCGAAGAATATATCTCACATGAGAAAGAGATTCTCTTAGCTCAGATCATGAACGATCCAAAAGAGTCCCAGAAACCAGAGAAAGTGATCAATGGTATGATCGAAGGACGTGTAAGCAAAGAATTAAAAGAAATCTGCTTAGTAGATCAGGTTTATGTAAAAGCTGAAGATGGAAAACAGACTGTTGCTAAATATTTAGACGAAGTTTCCAAAGCAGTTGGTACACCTGTAAGCGTTAAGAGATTTGTTCGTTTCGAGACTGGTGAAGGTATCGAAAAGAAACAGGAAGACTTTGCAGCTGAAGTTGCAGCTCAGATGAACGCATAATAAAATCTGATTTTGAAATGCCCTGAGGACGATTATGTTTTCAGGGCATTTTTTGTCAGTAATTTATAAAAATGGCTGTAAAATATTGTTGAAAAGCCTTGCCAAATGTTGGAAAGTGCCTTATCATTGTGTCTATAAAGAAGTTAACATAATTATTACTAATGTAGTGCTGATGTTACACAGACCAGAAAACAAGAAGGAGTGTTATAGTTATGGAAACAAAAGAAAAAGTATCATTTATCCATTCCATCGCAGCAAAGATCATGTTAATGGTGGTTGTGATGGTGGCTTTATCGCTTATGGCGTGTATTTCAATCGCAAATGTAAGGTCTTCGGCGACAGTAAGCAATGTCAATGAGAATTTTATTTTGAGCCTTACTGAATCAACGGCAAAAACATTGGACAAGATTCCGGCAGATCTGGATTTTTCTACCCAATGCACCTATGTCATGCAGGACATGAGTATGGAAGGCGTTAGTTCCGCATATGGATATCTTGTAGATTCTGACGGTACGATGTTATATCATCCGACCGCTGATAAGATTGGTAAACCTGTGGAGAACGAGGTTGTAAAGGGCGTTGTGAGCCAGCTGCAATCAGGCAATATCCCACAGAATGCGGTTGTAACCTATAATTTTAACGGAACAGTCAAATATGCTGCATATGCACTGACATCTGACCACAAGATTGTTGTGATGTCTGCAGATAAAGGTGAGATCATGGAACCGATCACCAATATGGTCAGGCTGATGGCGGTTACCATGGGTGTCTGTCTGATCATCTGCTGTCTGGCTGCATGGCTTTTGACAAATATGATCACAAAACCAATTCACCAGTTGACTTATATTATTACCAGAACTGCTAATTTTGACTTTACCCATAACGCTAATAGCAGAAAATTATACAGCAGAAAAGATGAGATCGGGATTATGGCAGCTGAAATGCATATTATGCGCAAAAATCTGCGTGATATGGTTGCAAGTATCCAGGATGCAGGACAGAAGATCAATGAGAATGTGTCTGAGTTAAACGAGGTTACGGATACAGTAAACCAGATGTGTTCCGACAACTCGGCAACCAGCCAGCAGCTTGCTGCCGGTATGCAGGAGACAGCAGCGACAACTGTTACGATCAATGAGAACGTGTCCCAGATCAAGGGAGAAGCTGAAAATATCAATGCCATGGCAGAGGAAGGTGCAAAGAATTCAGAAACTGTTATGGATCGTGCTTTACAGCTTCGTACCAAGACTGTCACCGCAAGCAATAAGACAATGGATATTTATAATTCTGTCAAGGAGAAAGCTGAAAAAGCAATTGAAGGCTCCAAAGCAGTTGAGAAGATCAATGAACTGACAGGAACTATCATGGAGATTTCTTCCCAGACAGGTCTTCTGGCTTTGAACGCATCCATCGAGGCGGCAAGAGCAGGAGAAGCAGGAAAAGGATTTGCTGTAGTTGCAACTGAAATTGGAAGCCTTGCAGACCAGACTTCCCAGGCAATTGCCAATATCAGTGAGATTGTCAAAGAAGTAAATGAGGCAGTCGGCAACATGTCAGAATGTCTGGAAGAAACAACCGAGTTCCTTGAGAAGAGCGTATCTGCTGATTACAAAGAATTTGAACAGGTAAGCGAACAATATAAGGATGATGCAAATGTATTTAAGAACAGTATGGAAGGAATCAAGACATCCATGGCACAGCTCGCAGGTTCGATCGAGCAGATCGCAAGTGCTTTGAGCGGCATCAACGATACGGTGGGTGAATCCTCTGTGGGCGTTACGGATATTGCAGAAAAAACTTCCGGCATGGTAGAGAAGACATCATCCGCAACAGATAAAGTAAAAGAATGTTATCAGTGTGTAGATGAACTGAGAGATATTGTTACTAAATTTACATTAGAGTAACAGATTTGTAATTGGATGCGGAGGGGCAGAGCTGTTTTGACGGCTTGCCCCTTTTAAAATAGGAAAATTCTGACAATAATTGCAATAATTTGAAAAAATCATACGATTATATGCTGTTTTCTGCTTTGAAAAATCAAAAAATGTGTTACAATAGATAGGAGACAAATGATAAGCTTGGGGGTTATTCCATGCAGGATAAAGATACAGAGGCAATAAATAATCAAAGAAAACGAAGAAAAAGAATCGGACGGATTCGGAATGGTATTATTATAACAATTGCCGGATGGATCATCCTGTCGATGATACTGATCATTGTTTTATTTGTGCAGGTAATAAAGATTCAGCATAAGCTTGATAATATTGTGACAGTCAGTTCGAAGGAACAGGTTCAGCAGGAAAATGCACAGAAACCGGAAAGCACAGGTGAGTCTGTTTATACAGATGTCACAGAAGCAACTGAGCCCCCAAAGTCCTACGAGGCTGTGACACCGCCGGCTATTGGTATTTCAGAAGAAGAGAATCTAGCCAGTGATGGGGATATACATAAGGTTTATCTGACCTTTGAAGACGGACCTTCCGATAATACGGGAGAAATTTTGGATATATTGGCTCAATATGATGTGAAAGCAACTTTTTTTGTGGTCGGCAAAGAGGATGAAGAATCCAAGGCATTGTATCAGAGAATAGTGGATGAGGGACATACACTTGGAATGCATTCTTATTCCAACAAATACAGTCAGATTTATCAGTCGGATGAGGCATTTGAAGAAGATTTTGAACGTCTGCGTGACGAGTTGTATCAAGTCACAGGAGTAAATAGTATTTATTATCGTTTTCCGGGAGGAAGCAGTAATCAGATCAGTAATGTACCAATGAGTGATTTTATCCATTACCTGAATGAAAAGGGAGTTATTTATTATGATTGGAACATTTCTGCGGGAGATGCAGCATCGAATGCATATTCATCAGAGGAAATAGTTGCGAATGTGATGGATGATGTAGTAAAATATAAAACGTCAGTTGTTTTGTTACATGACGCATCGGATAAGTCAACAACGGTAGATGCTTTAGCACCATTAATTGAGGCATTGAATGAAATGGGCGCTGAGATCCTGCCGATTGATGAAGATACATCAGTTATTCAATATGTAAAAGCAGACAGTATTGATTAACTAAATATAAATGGAGGAAGATTATGGGATTTTTTAAAGATTTTAAAGATGATTTTTCACAGGCAGTGAATGAACTGATGCCGGGTGAGGACAATTTAGAAGATGGCGCAGCAAATGAAGATTTAGTTGTGAACACTTTGGAAAATGAAGTTGATGTTGAATCTGAACTTTCCAAATTAGATGGTCTTTTAGAGCAGGTGACTTCACAGACTGCAAAACAGCAGAATTCCGTGCAGAATCAGCCAGTTCCGTCTGCACCGCAGCCACAGCCAGCAGGTGAAACAAAAATCGAACAGCCGGTGATCCCGGAAAATCATGTGAAAAACACTCAGGAGGAAAGAAAAATGGCAGACAATATAACACCAGTTGTCAATGAAACAAAACCAGTATCAGATGAGGTATCTGTAATTACAGAGGGAACAATCATCAAAGGAGATATCGTATCAAACGGATCTTTAGATATCAGAGGAAACGTTCAGGGAGATATCGGATGTAACGGAAAACTTGTTGTAACAGGTACAGTAACAGGTAACAGCAATTCTTCTGAATTCTTTGCTGATGCAGCTAAAATTGAGGGAGAAGTCGTAAGCACAGGTACTGTTAAAATCGGACTTGGCTCTGTGATCATTGGTAATGTAACATCTTCGTCTGCAGTTATTGCAGGGGCGATCAAGGGCGATATTGATGTTCAGGGACCAGTTGTTGTTGATACATCCGCTGTTGTTATGGGTAACATCAAATCCCGTTCTGTACAGATCAACAATGGTGCAGTCATCGAAGGTTTCTGCTCCCAGTGCTACTCTGATGTTGATGTTGAGAGCCTTTTTGCTTCCAAGAATAATGAATAATCCAGAAAGGAAACGGATTCATAAATGAAACGAGTTTTTTTGAAATTAAGCGGAGAAGCATTAGCCGGTGAAAAACACACTGGTTTTGATGAACCAACCGTTACAGAAGTTGCAAAACAGGTAAAGCAGATTGCAGATAAAGGAATCCAGATTGGTATTGTGATCGGTGGTGGTAATTTCTGGAGAGGAAGAACTTCCGAGACGATCGACAGACCTAAGGCGGATCAGATCGGTATGTTAGCAACCATTATGAACTGTATCTATGTATCTGAGATTTTCCGTTCTGTTGGAATGGATACAGAGATTTTTACACCATTTTTATGTGGAAGCATGACAAAGCTTTTCTCTAAAGATGAGGCAGATAAATGTTTCAATGAGGGAAAGATTGTTTTCTTTGCAGGTGGAACAGGTCATCCTTATTTTTCTACCGATACAGGAATTGTATTACGTGCAATTGAGATGGAAGCAGAAGGTATTTATCTTGCTAAAGCAATTGATGGTGTCTATGACAGTGATCCAAAGCTGAATCCGGCTGCTAAGAAGTACGATGAGGTATCTATTCAGGAAGTCATTGACCAGAAGCTCGCTGTAGTAGATCTTACCGCATCCATTATGTGCATGGAAAATAAAATGCCGATGTATGTGTTCGGATTAAATGAAGAAAATAGCATTGTGAAGGCCTTGAGTGGAGAATTTAATGGCACAAAGGTAACAGTTTAAGGAGGCTAAATCCTCTGCTCCTGCATGGGGCAGTCGCATTTTGCTTCGCAAAACAAGGAGGCTAAATCCTCTGCTCCTGCGTAGGGCAGTCGCATTTTGCTTCGCAAAACAAGGAGGATTATATGGACGAGAGATTAGTTCAATTTGATGAGAAAATGCAGAAAACAATGAACAATTTATCAGAGGAATTTGGAAGTATCCGTGCCGGACGTGCCAATCCACATGTTCTTGATAAATTGAGAGTTGATTATTACGGAACACCAACACCTATTCATCAGGTGGCAAACGTAAATGTTCCGGAACCTAGAATGATTCAGATTCAGCCATGGGAAGCTTCTATGGTAAAAGAGATTGAGAAAGTGATCATGACATCTGATCTTGGAATCAATCCTACCAATGATGGAAAAACAATCCGTCTTTTATTTCCGGAACTGACAGAGGAAAGACGTAAAGATCTTGCAAAAGACGTAAAGAAGAAAGGTGAGAGTGCAAAAGTAGCCATTCGTAATATTCGTCGTGATGCAAATGATTCCTTCAAGAAACTTGCAAAAGAGGATGTTTCTGAAGATGAGATTAAAGCATTGGAAGAAAATGCTCAGAAGATGACAGATAAATATATTGCAGCTGTCGATGAAGCAGTAGAAGTTAAAACAAAAGAAATTTTAACTGTATAAATAAATTGACAGAATAAAAGAAAGAGTGGGGGCATGAGAAAATCGTGTCCTCATTTTCGTAACTTATAAAAGAACAATATTTTGCAATGACAGCGGAACAAAAAATTACAAAGTTTTGTGCCGTTTGACTGGAACAGAAAGGATAAACAGAGAGCATGAAGATCCCACAACATGTAGCAATTATATTAGATGGAAATGGAAGATGGGCAAAAAGCAAAGGAATGCCAAGAAATTACGGACATACAGTCGGAGCTAAAAATGTGGAGACGGTCTGCCAGGCAGCCCATGATATGGGAATGAAATACCTGACCTTATATGCTTTTTCTACCGAGAACTGGAACCGACCAGATAACGAAGTAAATGCATTGATGAAATTACTGGAATCTTATCTGAAAAATTGTATTAAAACTGCGGATAAGAATAATATGCGTGTCCGGGTAATTGGAGATACCACAAAGCTCAGTGAGAAGTTTCAAAATCAGATCAAAGAATTAGAGTCTGCATCTGCACACAACGATGGTTTGAATCTGCAGATTGCAATCAATTATGGAAGCCGTGATGAGATGATTCGTGGTATGCGGAAAATGTATGCGGATCTTCGAGATGGTAAATTACAGGAAAACGAGATCGATGAGACGCATTTTGAAACTTATCTGGATACGAAAGATATTCCGGATCCGGATCTGTTGATCCGCACCAGTGGAGAACAGCGTTTATCGAATTATCTGTTATGGCAGCTGGCTTACAGCGAATTTTATTTTACGGAAGTTCCATGGCCGGACTTCCATAAAGAAGAATTAGAAAAGGCAGTCGAAGCATATAATAAACGTGACCGCAGGTTTGGTGCACTCTCAGAGGAGGATGGAGAAAAATAATGTTTAAGACAAGATTATTAAGTGGAATCGTGTTAGTGATCGCAGCACTGGTGCTGATCATTACAGGCGGAGATGTTCTGCTGATCTCAACACTGATTATTTCATATATTGGTATGTTTGAATTATATCGCATTTTTCACATTGAAAAAGAGGCGGTTGGAATCATTGGTTATCTGGCAGCGACCGTGTATTATTGTAATCTGAAATTTGCATTTTTGCCAGATACAATGGTGTTTGTATTAGGTGTTTTGATTCTTATGATGTTCGCATATGTATTTACATATCCGAAGTATAAGACGGAACAGGTACTTGCAGCATTTTTTGGCGTGTTCTATGTTGCTGTGATGTTGTCGTATGTGTATCAGACACGTATGATTGAGGCAGGTGCCTACATTGTATGGCTTGTTTTTTTGTGCTCCTGGGGATGCGACACCTGTGCATACTGTGTAGGAATGTTGATTGGGAAACATAAAATGTCGCCAAAATTAAGTCCGAAGAAATCAGTGGAGGGCGCTGTCGGCGGTGTTGTAGGTGCAGCGCTTCTTACGATTATTTATGGCATGATCTTTAAAAGTGCCATGCAGATTGATCAGACACATGTCTGGATCATGGCAGGAATCAGTGCGGTTGGAGCGTTGATCTCTATGGTGGGGGATCTTACAGCATCCGCCATCAAGCGTAATTATGAGATCAAAGATTATGGAAAACTGATTCCGGGGCACGGTGGTATTTTAGACCGTTTTGACAGTGTGATCTTTACTGCACCAATCATTTATTTCCTTGCAGTGAACTTTATTAAATTATAAGATAAGGAAAACATAAAATATGAAAAAAATTGCAATTTTAGGTTCTACCGGTTCTATCGGTACACAGACACTCGATATTGTAAGAGAGCAGGGGGATATTCAGGTAGTTGCAATGGCTGCCGGAAGTAATATCAGTTTGTTAGAAGCGCAGATGAGAGAGTTCAAGCCATCACTTGTCAGTGTATGGGATGAAAAAAAGGCATCAGAACTTCGTACGAATACAAAAGACCTCGGCATAAAAATCGTGTCCGGCATGGAAGGACTTCTTGAAGTATCGGTGATCCCGGAGAGTGAGATTTTAGTGACTGCAATTGTTGGTATGCTTGGAATCAGACCAACGATTGCTGCAATTAAAGCAGGAAAGAAAATTGCTTTGGCAAACAAGGAAACACTTGTCACTGCCGGACATATTATTATTCCGCTTGCAAAGGAATACAAGGTACCGATTCTTCCGGTAGACAGCGAACACAGTGCGATTTTCCAGTCGTTGCAGGGTGCCGGAGATAATAAGATCAGCAAGATTTTACTGACAGCTTCCGGTGGACCATTCCGTGGAAGAAAATCAGATGACCTTAAGAATATACAAGTGGAAGATGCTCTGAAACATCCAAACTGGAGCATGGGAAGAAAAATTACGATCGATTCTTCTACATTGGTAAATAAAGGACTGGAAGTGATGGAAGCAAAATGGCTCTTTGATGTGACTTTAGATCAGATTCAGGTTGTAGTACATCCGCAGAGTGTCATTCACTCTGCTGTAGAGTATGAGGATGGAGCAGTGATCGCACAGCTAGGCACGCCGGATATGAGACTTCCGATCCAGTATGCACTTTATTATCCGGAGCGCCGGAATCTTTCAGGCAGGAGACTGGATCTGTTTGAGATAGCAGATCTTACCTTTGAAAAGCCGGATACCGATACATTCCGTGGGCTTGCACTTGCATATCTGGCAATGGAAAAGGGTGGAAACATTCCGACTGTATACAATGCTGCCAATGAGAAAGCGGTCAGCCTGTTTTTAGACCGGAAGATTTCTTATCCGGAGATCACAGAGTTGATCGAGGCATGTATGGAAGATGCAGAGTTTATCGATCATCCGGATGTGGATGAAATTTTGTGGACAGAAGCAGCTGCTTATGAGTTTATTGAAAAAAAGATAAGAGTAAAATAAAACGCATTTAAAAATGCAGCAAGACATCAGGAAAGGTTTTTTACATGAAAATTATTATCGCATTACTTATATTCAGCATTATTATTCTGTTTCATGAACTGGGACATTTTTTGCTTGCAAAGGCAAATGGAATCCGTGTCAATGAATTTTCACTTGGATTAGGACCTACGCTTTTCGGAATCCAGAAAGGTGAGACAAAATACTCCATCAAACTGCTTCCATTTGGAGGAGCCTGCATGATGGAGGGAGAGGATTCGGAAAGCCAGGATAACAAAGCGTTTAACAACAAATCTGTCTGGGCAAGGATCAGCGTTGTAGCTGCGGGACCAATTTTTAATTTTATCATGGCTTTTATCTTCTCTTTTATCCTTGTCTGCTGCACCGGATATGATCTTCCGGTACTCTCTGATGTGAGTGAGGGTTATGCCGCAGAGGAAGCGGGACTTCAGGCAGGTGATACGATTGTAAAAATGGGAAATAAACATATTCATTTTTACCGTGAGGTGAGTGCATATTCCATGTACCATGCCGGAGAACCGGTGAAAGTAACTTATGAGAGGGATGGAGAACGTTACACAACGGAACTCACTCCAAAATATGATGAGACAACCGGAAGATATTTATATGGATTCATTGGAATGGCAGCAAGAGAGAAGACAATCAACAATGTATTCACGCTGGCAAAATACAGTGCTTACGAGGTGGAATACTGGATCTATACGACACTTGGAAGCTTAAAGCTGCTCTTTACCGGAGGCGTTACCGTCAATGATATGAGTGGCCCGGTAGGAATTGTCAGTGCAATCGGAGACAGCTATGAGCAGAGTGTTTCCTACGGCTACTTCTATGCATTCCTGCAAATGCTGTATATCAGTATCCTGCTATCTGCGAACCTTGGTGTCATGAACCTTCTGCCACTCCCCGCATTAGACGGCGGCAGACTTGTATTTTTGCTGGTAGAGGCGATCCGTGGCAAAAAAGTTGACCCGGAAAAAGAGGGCATGGTACATTTTGCCGGTATCATGATATTGTTTGCACTCATGATACTGATCATGTTTAACGACATTCGTAAGTTATTTATATAGAAAAAAATTTTGCAATTATCCAGTAAGAATTTATACGAAAGGGAGAAGAACAATGACAAAAACAGTGCAGATCGGCAACCGCATCATTGGCGGCGGCAACCCGATTTTGATCCAGTCTATGACCAATACAAAAACAGAGAATGTGGAGGCGACTGCCGCACAGATCAATCAGCTTACTGCTGCCGGATGCGATATCATCCGCTGTGCAGTTCCTACGATGGATGCAGCGAAGGCATTAAAGGAGATTAAAAAACAGGTGCAGATTCCGGTCGTTGCAGACATTCATTTTGACTATCGTCTTGCAATTGCAGCAATGGAGAATGGAGCAGACAAGATCCGTATCAATCCGGGAAATATCGGAAGTGCGGAGCGTGTAAAGGCAGTGGTGGATGTCGCAAAAGAGCGCAACATTCCAATCCGTGTAGGGGTAAACAGTGGTTCCTTAGAAAAAGATCTGGTGGAGAAATACCATGGAGTGACGGCTGAGGGACTGGTAGAAAGTGCTTTGGATAAAGTAAAACTGATTGAAGATATGGGATATGATAATCTTGTCATCAGTATCAAATCTTCGGATGTTATGATGTGTGTAAAGGCACATGAACTGATCGCAAGCCAGACCGATCATCCGCTGCATGTCGGGATCACGGAAGCCGGTACGATCATCAGCGGTAATATCAAGTCAGCCATCGGACTTGGATTGATCTTACATCAGGGAATCGGTGATACGATCCGGGTTTCCCTGACAGGTGATCCATTAGAGGAGATCAAATCTGCCAAATTAATTTTAAAAACACTTGGACTCCGCCAGGGTGGTGTAGAAGTAGTATCCTGTCCTACCTGCGGACGAACACAGATCAATCTGATCCAACTGGCCAATCAGGTAGAAAATATGGTTGCCGACATTCCTCTTGACATTAAAGTTGCCGTTATGGGATGCGTTGTTAACGGTCCGGGCGAAGCAAAAGAGGCAGATATCGGAATCGCCGGAGGAATCGGAGAAGGACTTATTATCAAACATGGCGAAGTATTCAAAAAAGTGCCGGAGTCAGAGCTTTTAGAGGCACTCCGCTATGAACTGTTACATTGGAATGAATAATTATGGCAAAACTATTTTTTGATGTCTTTCCGACACTGGATGTGTCCGGGGATATGAAGAAAATTTTATCTGAGATGGAAGTTACCAAGGTCGGGATGAATCATGAGAGAGATCATATCCGTGTCTATCTTCTGGGCAGTCATCTCATACACAAAAATAACATTACGCAGTTAGAAAGATCCATTGAGGAGCAGATATTTAAGGGGAAGCGGATGAATGTCCGTATTATCGAAAAGTATCAGCTCTCCGAGCAGTATACCGCCCGCACGCTGATGGATATGTATAAGGACAGTATGTTAGAGGAGTTAAAAGCCTACAGTCTGATGGAATACAATCTGCTCCGTGCCTCCAAAATGGAATTTACGGATGACAGTCATCTGCATCTTGTGCTGGAAAATACGATCATTGCACAGACACGCTCTCATGAGATTGTGGAATTTTTAGAGAAAATCGTGTGTGAGCGCTGTGGCATGAACCTGATCGTCGACCTTGACTTTGAGGAGCCAAAGGAGAGCAAATACAAGAAAAACAGTGATCTTCAGATTCAGTTTGAAATCAAAAATATATTAAAAAATATCAATTTGAAGGATGAGGACGGAGAGACAGTTGCAGTTGCTTCAGATGCCAATGAAAAAAGTGCAGCTTCCGGTCAGACTACAACATCTGGAGACAGGGGTTCTACAGGTGGTGGAAACGCCGTAAAACCTGCAAAAAACGATGCAAAATCTGCAAATGGTGCAGGAAATACTGCAAAAAAACCATACGACGGACCACGGAAAGAGTTTAAAAAACGTTATGATGGCGGTGGCTTTGGCGGAGGTAAAAAATCCGATAATCCGGATGTGATTTACGGTCGTGACATTGAGGATGGAGAGACCATTCCATTGGAGAAAATCGTGGGTGAGATGGGTGAAGTTACCATCCGCTGTCAGGTCATGACGGTTGAGACGAGGGAGATCCGTAACGAAAAGACGATCATTATCATGTCTGTCACAGATTTTACGGATTCCATTGTCTTAAAAATATTTACAAGAAATGAAGACAGGGATGAGCTTCTTGGCAATCTGAAAAAAGGGGCATTCTTAAAAATCAAAGGTGTCACGACAATCGATAAGTTTGACAGTGAATTAACAATCGGTTCGATCGTTGGAATTAAGAAGATTGCTGACTTTACGACCACCCGTATGGACACCAGTCCGGAGAAGCGTGTGGAATTGCACTGTCATACAAAGATGAGTGATATGGATGGTGTGTCCGAGTGCAAGGATATTGTAAAACGTGCGATGAAATGGGGACATAAGGCGATTGCGATCACCGACCACGGCGATGTACAGGCATTCCCGGATGCAAACCATGCACTGAGTCCGGATGACGATTTTAAGGTTATCTACGGTGTGGAAGCGTATCTGGTGGACGACTTGAAGGATATTATCACAGATTCGAAAGGACAGAGCCTCGATGAAACCTTTGTGGTGTTCGACTTGGAGACGACCGGTTTCAGCCCCGATAAGAATAAGATTATTGAGATTGGTGCAGTGAAAGTAGTCGGTGGTGTCATTACAGACCGCTTTTCGACATTTGTAAACCCGGAAGTGCCAATTCCATTCCGAATCGAGGAATTGACCTCAATTAAGGATGATATGGTCATTGATGCACCGAAGATTGAGGAGATTCTGCCGGTATTTATGAAGTTCTGCGAGGGTGCGATCATGGTTGCCCACAATGCGGAATTTGATATGAGTTTTATTAAGAAAAACTGCAAGGATCAGGGGATAGAGAGAGAGTTTACGATCATAGATACAGTGGCTCTTGCCAGAATCCTGCTGCCGAACCTGAATCGTTTTAAACTCGATACCGTTGCAAAGGCATTGAATGTCTCACTGGAAAACCATCATCGTGCGGTTGACGATGCTGCCTGTACGGCAGAAATTTTTGTGAAATTTATTGAGATGTTAAAAGAACGCGGTATGGAAAATCTCGATGATGTGAACCATATGGTTTCCACCTCCCCGGAAACGGTCATGAAAATGCCAACCTACCATGCAATCATTCTGGCGACAAATGACATCGGACGTATCAATCTGTATCGTCTGGTTTCACTTTCACACCTCACGTATTATAATAAGAGGCCACGTGTGCCAAAAAGTGAATTTGTCAAATACAGAGAGGGACTTCTTTTAGGCTCTGCCTGTGAAGCTGGAGAATTATACCGTGCGATTGTGGGCGGAAGACCGCAGGAAGAGATCATAAGACTTGTAAAGTTCTATGATTATCTGGAGATACAGCCGCTTGGAAACAACGAATTCATGCTCCGCAGTGACAAGGAACCGGTGAACACGATCGAGGAGTTACAGGACATCAACCGCAGGATCTGTAAACTTGGTGAAGAATTTAACAAACTTGTCGTGGCTACCTGTGACGTTCATTTTCTTGACCCGGAAGATGAGATCTACCGCCGTATTATTATGGCAGGAAAAGGATTTAAGGACGCTGACGAGCAGGCGCCGTTATATCTCCGCACGACCGAGGAGATGCTGAAAGAATTCGAGTATTTGGGAAGTGCAAAAGCGGAGGAGGTTGTCATTACCAATCCGAATAAGATTGCCGACATGTGCGAAAAGATTGCACCGGTAAGACCGGATAAGTGTCCGCCGTTTATTGAGAACTCGGATCAGATGCTCCGCGATATCTGCTACAACAAAGCACACAGCATGTATGGCGAGGAGCTGCCGCCAATCGTAAAGGAACGTCTTGACAGGGAGTTAAATTCCATCATTTCCAACGGATATGCGGTTATGTATATTATCGCACAGAAGCTTGTGTGGAAGTCGAACGAGGATGGTTACCTTGTAGGTTCCCGTGGTTCGGTTGGTTCCTCTTTTGCAGCGACTATGTCCGGTATCACGGAGGTAAATCCATTGCAGGCGCATTACCGCTGTGAATACTGTAAATACAGCGATTTTGATTCCCCGGAGGTCAAGGCATTTTCCGGAAGAAGTGGTTGTGATATGCCGGATAAGATTTGTCCGGTGTGTGGCAAAAAGCTGGTAAAAGATGGATTTGATATTCCATTTGAGACCTTCCTTGGATTCAAGGGAAACAAAGAGCCGGATATCGATTTAAACTTTTCCGGTGAGTATCAGAGTAAGGCGCATGCCTACTGTGAGGTTATTTTCGGTTACGGACAGACGTTCCGTGCCGGAACGATTGGTACACTTGCGGATAAGACTGCATTTGGATATATCAAAAATTATTATGAGGAGCGCGGAATTCACAAGAGAAACTGTGAGATTGACCGTATTGTACAGGGATGTGTCGGCGTTCGAAGAACGACCGGACAGCATCCGGGAGGTATCGTTGTTCTTCCGGTGGGCGAGGAGATTAATACGTTTACTCCGGTACAGCATCCGGCAAACGATATGACGACTGCAACGGTTACGACTCATTTTGATTACCATTCCATCGACCATAACTTATTAAAACTGGACATTCTCGGACACGATGATCCGACCATGATCCGTATGTTACAGGACTTGACAGGACTTGATCCACAGACGATCCCTTTGGACGATCAGACAGTCATGTCGCTGTTTATGAATACCTCTGCATTGGGAGTAGAACCGGAAGACATCAACGGTATTCCCCTGGGATGTTTAGGAATCCCGGAGTTTGGAACAGATTTTGCGATGCAGATGGTTATTGATGCGAAACCGACCGAATTTTCGGATCTGATCCGAATTTCAGGACTTTCGCATGGTACGGATGTGTGGCTGGGAAATGCACAGACTTTAATTGAGCAGGGGATTGCAACGATTTCTACTGCAATCTGTACCCGTGATGATATTATGATTTATCTGATCGGTATGGGACTTGACAGTGAGCAGTCCTTTACCATTATGGAGTCTGTTCGAAAAGGTAAGGGATTAAAGGAAGAATGGAAGGAAGAGATGCGGGCACATAATGTACCGGAATGGTATATTGATTCGTGTTTAAAGATTAAGTATATGTTCCCAAAGGCGCACGCGGCTGCCTACGTTATGATGGCATGGCGTATCGCATACTGCAAAGTTTTTTACCCGCTTGCCTATTATGCAGCATATTTTTCCATTCGTGCGACAGGTTTCAACTATGAGATCATGTGTCAGGGAAAAGAGCGTCTGGAATATTTTTATAAAGATTACACAAGAAGAAAAGATTCTCTTTCCAAAAAAGAGCAGGATGTCTACCGTGATATGCGAATTGTGCAGGAGATGTATGCGAGAGGTTTTGATTTTACGCCAATTGATATTTACCGTGCATTGCCGGACCGTTTCCAGATCATCGACGGAAAGCTTATGCCGGCGTTAAATACCATTGAAGGTATGGGTGACAATGCTGCAATTGCGGTTGCGGAGGCAGCAAAAGACGGAAAATTCTTATCCAAAGATGATTTCCGCCAGAGAACCAAGGTGACGAAATCTACCATTGATCTTATGGCAGATCTTGGACTGCTGGGCGATATGCCGGAGTCCAATCAGTTGTCGTTATTTGATTTTGCATAAATATTTGTTTTGCGGGATAAAGAAACGCCAGGAAAAAATGAAGTTTCCTGACGTTTCTTGTTTTTATGTGTAAAATTGCATTGTGACAGCGCCTGCTTACGGATTGAAAATCTGTACATTGCCCGGGGCAGCAACAGATGTATAATAAGGGGTTTTGGTCGTAAAATCTTTAAAATAGACATATGTGGAAGTTACATTAATGGCAGTGTAGTTTCCCTTTTTTAATTCCTGATAATTGCTTCCGTCTGTATTGATACAGCAGATGGCCGGATCTGTCTTATCATTTTTCTGGAAGAAAATCTTATCTCCGGCAACGTTGTAGCAGTCGACACGGCAGTCCGTGACCAGCGTTTTTTCGCCATTTGTCAGATCGACTTTGGCAATGCGGTAATCGTTTTCACAGTCCATAAAATAAAGATTGTTTCCGTCTTTCACTGGCATCCAGCAGTTCCCCTCATAGATGACTTTTGCGTGGTCATTGGAAGTGTCCATCTCATAGATATTATGATTGTCTGTCAGTCCGTTATAATAAATATATTGTCCATCGGTACTTGCGGTAAAGTAGGACTGTTTTTCTACCTGCTCTTTTTCCTTGCCATCAATTTTGACTTTGTACAGCGTGGTTGCATCAGTGGTATCATAATGCAGATAGTACAGATAATTTCCAACCAGGGAAGCGTACATACACGGATCATCATCTAAAATTTCAGGCTTTCCTTTTCCGTCAATATCCAGCCGGCATAAGCTGTTGGTATTGACCGGGAGGAAGGAAAATGAATCAGCGCTTTTTCCCTTAAGTTTACAGTAATAAATGTAGTGGTCATCCACGTTGATGTAGCTGACACTCTGATCCTCTAACTTTTTGATGTTTGTGCCGTCCGGGTTCATGGAGTACAGACAGTAGTTGTCGGCAGGGTTGGCAAAGTAGACAATACCATCTTTTTCACAGAAATATCCTTCGTTATACAGATTTCCCGCAGTGTTGCCGTTGACATAACCGTCATTATACCGAATGCGGTTTAGGTACCGGTAGAGGAAAACACACCCGGCAGCAAGAAGGATCACCAACACAAAAAGCAGCCATTTCCAGATTTTTTTCATAAGTAAATCACCTCTTTGATTTATAATCTTTATCTATAAAAAGTATAGCATTTCTGTATACCATGACGCAAGTGTTCTCTTGCAAGCAAACTGTGAATGTAATATATTATAAATAATAAATGGAAAGGCTTGGATTTTTTATGAGAGATTTATTGGAACTAAGAGATGAGATCGATCAGATTGACAGTCAGATCGTGGATCTGTATGAACGCAGAATGGCAATTTCAGAGGAAGTTGCTGAATATAAAATTGCTGTAGGAAAGAAAGTATTTGACAAGCAGCGTGAGGTTTCCAAGTTGGAGACATTGAGCAGAAAAGGAACTACGCCATTTTTAAAACACGGTATCCGTGAACTGTTCGAGCAGATCATGTCCATGAGCCGGAAGCGTCAGTATCAGCTACTGACAGAACATGGACAGACGGAAAAAACCGATTTTAAAGAAGTAGATCATCTGAATTACAAAAATGCTAAAATCGTATTTCAGGGAACGGAGGGCGCGTATTCCCAGCTTGCGCTGAATGAGTATTTCGGGGAGAATGCAGACAGTTATCATGTGGATACGTGGCGGGATGCGATGGAAGCCATCCAAAACGGAGAGGCCGATTACGCTGTATTCCCAATTGAGAATTCATCCGCCGGAATCGTTTCCGAGAACTATGATCTTATGGTGGAATACAATAATTATATCGTGGGAGAGCAGATCATCCGTATCGACCATGCTCTTTTAGGTCTGCCGGAAGCAGACATGGACGATATCACCGACATTTATTCCCACCCGCAGGCGTTGATGCAGTGCTCAAAATACCTTGAGAGCCACAGAGACTGGGAAAAGCACAGTCTGAAAAATACGGCAATGTCTGCCCAGAAGATCAAAGAGGATGGAAAAAAGAACAAGGCAGCGATCGCAAGCACCCTGACTGCAGACATTTATGGTCTGAAAGTGCTCGACAAGGCGATCCAGAACAATAAAAACAATTACACAAAGTTTATCATTGTGGCGAACAAGAAGATTTTTGAATCGAGAGCCAATAAGATCAGTATCTCTTTTGAAGTTCCGCATGAGAGCGGGTCGCTGTACCATAAGCTGTCCCATTTTATCTACAACGGAATCAACATGAACAAGATCGAGTCCAGACCGGTGCAGGGAAAAGCGTGGGAGTACCGCTTCTTTGTTGACATTGAGGGAAACCTCAATGATGCAGCCGTACAGAATGCGCTGCGGGGGCTGACAGAGGAGACCATCCGATTGAAAATACTTGGCAATTATGTGAGTGCAGAAGGGAATGAATAAACTGATGAAAAGTCCAAAGAATTTGATCTTATATAAAGATTTTGAAAATGGAAACTTATTTTACAACATGACCTGGATCATGGAGAATTATGAAAATGAATATTATAATAAAGAGGATGTGGAGTCTCTTTTGTATGAGAGTTTGAACCAGTTAATGGAACTGGCAGTGAGCCATGGCTTTGAGGGAAATCTGTGGCACAGTTTTCTGGCATTCCTTCTTGTAAATAATGAGAATGCTTACAGCAAAGCCTGTGAGATCCGCGGCGAAGTGGAGGGCTCTGTCAATCAGATCGTATTGCATGACTTTGAGATCATCAAATCGCTGTTTGATTTTGATTTTGGAAAACTTGCCTCTTATTTTGAGATGGACTGTATGGATGCCATCATTGATTATCAGAGCATGACAGGGAGCGGAAAGATTTTTAATAAGAGGATCAAGGAGCGCATCAATGAGTTGAAGTTAAATCTGGAAGCTTCCACAGATGTGTCCGGATTTAAAGATGCAGTGACGGCATTTTATAAAGATTTTGGCGTTGGCAAACTAGGACTTCACAAGGCATTTCGCATTCAGCACAGGGAAAAGGGAGATGTGGAGATCGTGCCGATCACAAATATTGCCCATGTGAAATTAGACGATCTGGTCGGCTATGAGCTTGCAAAACAGAAACTCATCGACAATACAGAAGCATTTGTCAACGGAAAGCAGGCAAATAACTGCCTGTTATATGGGGATGCCGGAACCGGAAAATCCACCAGTATCAAAGCCATTGCAAACCAGTACTATGACAGAGGCTTACGTCTGATCGAAGTGTACAAGCACCAGTTCTGTGATCTGAATGATGTCATCGCACAGATCAAAAACCGCAATTACAAGTTCATTATTTACATGGACGATCTCTCTTTTGAAGAGTTTGAGATCGAATATAAATATCTGAAGGCAGTGATCGAGGGCGGTCTTGAGAAAAAACCGGATAACGTACTGATCTATGCAACCTCCAACAGACGCCACCTGATCCGTGAAACATTTTCGGATAAAGAGGAAGTGCGTGAGGATATGCATACTTCCGATACTGTACAGGAAAAACTATCCCTGTATGCAAGATTTGGTGTTTCCATCTATTTTGGCGCACCGAACAAGAAGGAATTCCAGAATATTGTCAAAGTACTTGCAGAAAAATACCAGGTTTCCATGGATGAGGACACTTTGCTTGCTGAGGCCAATAAATGGGAGCTTTCCCACGGTGGATTATCCGGCAGGACGGCACAGCAATTTATCAACTATTTACTTGGAAAAGAATAAAAAATTGGTATAATAGAGTTATACAAAAGAAATGAGGAGGCAGACATCTGGTGATCCATACATTCGCAGCAATTTATATCGGTTCTTATGAAGTAAGTATTAAAATATTTGAGATTTCAGGAAAGAAGAAAATCCGTGACATCGATTATATCCGGAGCAGGATTGAGCTCGGAAGAGATGCATATTCCAAGGGAAGTATCGGATATGAACTTGTGGAGGCGCTGTGTGATACGCTTGCCGAGTACAAAAAGATCATGGACGGCTACCGGGTGGACAGCTACGAAGCATATGCTGCCGCAGCCTTGAGAAACGCTGAAAATGAACTTTTTATCTTAGACCAGATCCGCATCCGGACAGGACTTCTCGTAAAAGTTTTAAGTAACTCTGAGCATCGCTTTATCAGTTATAAATCGGTTGCCATGCGGGAAGATTTTGAGCGTATGATCCAGAAAGGTGCAGCAGTCGTGGATGCCGGAGGCGGCGGTATGCAGATCACGGTATTCTCAAAGGGAAAAGTAGTCACAACACAGCATCTGGCACTCGGCACCATGCGTATGAGGGAGCAGCTGGCAAGAAAAAGTAATAATCTGGCACAGTATGAACTTCAGGTAGAAGAACTTGTTGACAAGGAACTTGAAGTTTTTAAAGCTATGTATCTTCAGGAGACGAAGATCAAATACCTGATCATCATCGGTGATTATATATCAGAGATCAGCAGAAAAGTAGAAAAAAACAAGGAAGACAATACCATAGAGGCAGCAAAGTTCTTAAAGTACATCAGAAAGCTGGATGAGAAGACATTAGAGGAAATCTCAGAGGAATTGAACCTTTCGAATGAGAGTGATGCGCTTGTCATTCCATATATGATGATCTTTAAATGCATGGCGGAGAGCATCGGCGCAGAGAGTCTCTGGGCACCGGGAACGAATGTCAGCGATGGTATAGCATTCCACTATGCACAGAAGAATAATATGATCCGGGTGGAACATGATTTTGAGGCGGATGTCTTATCTGCCGCAAGAAATCTTTCCGAGCGTTACATGAGTTACACCCCACATATTGATGCACTGACGCAGATGGCAACCCTTATTTTTGATACGATGAAAAAAGTACATGGACTAGGCAGAAGAGAACGGCTGCTTTTACAGGTGGCTGCCATTTTACATGACTGCGGAAAATATATCAGTTTTGCCAACGGTCCGTCCTGCTCCTATGACATTATTATGGCTTCCGAGATCATCGGACTGACACACAAAGAGCGTGAGATCATTGCAAACACAGTATTATATAATACATGGCAGCTTCCTGACTATGAAGATCTCGCAGATAAATTGGATCATGACAGTTATCTGACCGTTGCAAAACTTTCTGCAATCCTTCGTGTATCCAATGCAATGGACCGGAGCCACAAGCAGAAGTTTAAGAATGTGAAGGCGGCGGTCAAGGGAAGAGAGCTTGTGATCACAATTGAGACAATGGATGATATTGCTTTGGAAAAAGCACTGTTTGATGCCAAAACGTCATATTTTGAAAATATATTCAGCATAAAGCCGGTGATCAAAGAGAAGAGAGTCTACGGCTGACAGTCAACCAATGGAAAGGCTAGGTTTATCTTATGGAGAAAGAACAGGATTTTAAAAAACCGGAATATTACGAAAACAGGGAATTAAGCTGGCTGAAATTTAATCACCGCGTATTAAACGAGGCGAGAGATAAATCCATTCCGCTTCTGGAGCGATTAAAGTTTGTCAGTATCACTTCGTCAAATCTGGACGAATTTTTCATGGTGCGTGTCGCTTCCCTGAAGGATATGGTACACGCCAATTATAAGAAAAAAGATATTGCCGGAATGACGGCATCGGAACAGTTAGAGAAGATTAATGAACGCACGAGAGAGCTTGTCACACTTCAGTACAATACCTATAACCGTTCTCTTGTACCGCTTATGCACCAGCATGGAATTGTTGTGATGGATGCGTTTGAAGATCTGAGTGAGTCACAGGCTGCGTTTGTGGACCGTTATTTTGAAGACAATGTATATCCGGTACTCACCCCGATGGCGGTGGATGCCTCAAGACCATTTCCACTGATTCGGAACAAGACATTGAACATTGCAGCACTTCTTTCCAGAAAAAAAGGAAAAGCAGAAAAAGAGGAAATTGAATTTGCAACCGTCCAGGTTCCAAGCGTATTGCCACGACTGGTACATATCCCTTCAGAAGATGGAAATGAAAAGACATTCATTTTATTAGAGCAGGTCATTGAACGAAATATTGATAAACTCTTTTTAAATTATGATGTGCGTTGCGCCTATCCTTATCGTGTCATGCGAAATGCCGACCTTTCCATTGATGAGGATGAAGCCGCAGACCTGTTAAAAGAGATTCAGAAACAGTTGAAAATGCGTCAGTGGGGCGAGGTTATCCGTCTGGAAGTGGAAGACGGTATTGATAAGAAACTGTTAAACTTCTTAAAAGATGAATTAAAAGTGGCAGAACAGGATATTTTCCAGATCAACGGACCGATCGATCTTACTTTTTTAATGAAAATGTATGGCTTAGAGGGCTGTGATGATCTGAGAAATGAGCCATATACACCGCAGCGTGTACCGGAGATCATACCGGGCGAAAATATTTTTGATGAGATCCGAAAAGGAGATATCCTTTTGCATCATCCATACCAGACGTTTGATCCGGTGGTTGATTTTATACGTCAGGCATCTGTGGATTCGGATGTACTTGCCATCAAGCAGACACTTTACCGTGTCAGCGGCAATTCACCGATCATTGCATCACTTGCGCAGGCGGCTGAGAATGGAAAACAGGTTTCTGTTTTGGTTGAGTTAAAAGCAAGATTTGACGAGGAAAACAACATTGTCTGGGCGAAAAAATTAGAGCAGGCAGGCTGTCATGTTATTTACGGTTTGGTTGGACTAAAAACACATAGTAAAATCGCATTGGTTGTGCGTAGGGAGGAAGACGGAATCCGCCGTTATGTGCACCTTGGAACCGGAAACTATAACGATTCTACCGCAAAATTATATACAGACTGTGGTATTTTCACCTGCGACGGAGCAATCGGAGAGGACGCGACGGCAGTATTTAATATGTTATCCGGTTATTCCGAACCGCTGTCATGGAACGAGCTTGCAGTTGCACCGATCTGGCTGCGCACGAAGTTCACAAAACTGATCCGCCGTGAGACGAAGCATGCAAAAGAGGGAAAACCTGCAAAGATCATTGCAAAAATGAATTCGCTCTGTGATCCGGGAATCATTGAATCCCTTTATGAAGCGTCTGCAGCAGGTGTTAAGATCCAGCTGATCGTCCGTGGAATCTGCTGCTTAAAAGTCGGGATCCCAGGGGTGAGCGAGAATATTGAAGTCCGTTCGATCGTTGGAAATTTCTTAGAGCACAGCCGGATCTTCTATTTCTTCAATGATGGAGAAGAAGAACTTTACATGGGAAGTGCCGACTGGATGCCGCGTAACTTAGACAGACGAGTGGAGATTTTATTCCCGGTATTAGATGATGAACTGAAAAAACGTGTCAGACATATTCTGGATGTGGAACTGGCAGACACTTTAAAGGCACATGTGCTGCATGCTGACGGCAATTACGAGAAGGTAGACAGACGCGGAAAGATTGCGTTGTCATCTCAGGATGTTTTCTGCAGGGAGGCAATGGAAAATGTTTCGAAACCATCTCATGGATATCAGGGAAGAGTGTTTATCCCGGCAGAACCTGTAGAATAAATAGAAGTACGAAAGAGCAGTTATTTTGTGAGGGAGGATGGCTATGAATAATAAAATTTTATTTGCGGATCTGGATCATACATTATTGTGTGATGATAAGTCGATTTCTGAAAAGAACCGGGCTGCAATACAGAAAATGTTAGAGCGTGGACACTATTTTGTTCTTGCAACCGGAAGACCGGTAGAGTCGGGCAGGATTGTTGCAAAGAATCTTGGACTGACCAGTCCGGGATGCTATATGATCGCCTTTAATGGGGCAGTGGTCTATGACTGCGCAGCGGACCGGGTGCTTCATAAAAGTTCACTTCCAATCGAGGTCACGCAGGAGATTTTTGACCGGGCGCATAAAGCCGGCATCTATGTACAGACTTACAATACCGTGGACATTGTGACAAAACGGCACACAAAGGAACTGGATTACTATGTGGAGCGCTCCCATATGACCTACAAACTCACAAGAAGAATTTCAGATTGTCTGGATTCGGAACCGCAGAAGGTTATTCTGATCCATCTGGAGGATGATGGAAAGTTAAAACGTTTCCAGAAAGCCAATGCCGCCTGGGCAAAAGGAAAATGCAACTCCTTTTTCTCCTGTAAAGAGTATCTGGAGTATTGTCCGGTCGACACGGACAAAGGAACCGGCGCACAGTATCTGGTAAAATTGTTAAATATTCCACATACCAGCACGGTTGCGATCGGAGATGAGCAGAACGACATACCGATGATCCAATCCGCACATATTGGTATCGCTATGAAGAACGGGATCGATGATATCAAGAAAGCCGCTGATTATGTCACGGAAAATGATAACAATCATGATGCAATCGCGGAAGTGATCGAGAAGTTTATTTTATAGAAAAGCGGATAAACTAAGTATGAAAATTGCAGTAATGGCTGATATACATAGCAATATAGAAGCATTTAAAACCTGTTATGAAGAGGCTGAGAAGCAAGGCGTTACAGAATATATTTTTCTAGGAGACTATTTGGGTGACATGGCAAATCCACAGGAAACATTATGTCTGTTGCATGAAATTCAGACGAAGTATCCTTGCACGTTTGTTCGTGGAAACAAAGAGGAATATTGGATCAATCATAGGAAAAATGCCAATGAAGTATGGGCAACAGGTTCAACGACTACCGGTATGTTAAACTACAATTATGAACGCCTATCAGACAAAAATATTGATTTTTTCGAAAATATGCCTATTTCAAAAGAAATGCAATATGAAGGTTTTTCACCATTTATAGTTTGTCATGGTTCGCCCGATAAAGTAAATCAAAGTATGCGGTCAGACTATGATTATATCAATCAGATTGTAAAAGATCTGAAGGTGAATTTGATTATTTGTGGACATTTTCATATACAAACGCAATATGAGAGAAAAGGAATATTGATTGTAAATCCGGGAGCTGTAGGGGTTCCTCTTCATAGTGGTGGAAAGACACAATTTATGATACTTCATGGGGAAGATGGCATTTGGAAACAGGAATTTTTCAGTCTGCCCTATGATGTAAATGTAACATTAAAGAGTATGGAAGATGAAAAGTTGTTCGTAAAAGCACCTGGATGGTATCAGATTACAAAACATTTACTTCTTACAGGAGAAACCTCACATGCTGAGATTGTACGACATGTGAGGAATCAATATTTTAAGAATATAGGAAAATGTGATTTGAAGGATATACCAGAGTGGTATTGGAAACAGGAATTAATTAAAATCTATGGTTTTTTATATCAGTAAGTACAGAGTAAGGAATATACAGATGTCCCCGTCCTCTGCCAAGAGCGATATCCGGTTTGTTTGAGCCGTGGAAATCAGAGCCGCCGCTGATAAGCAGTCCGTTTTCCCTTGCAAGACGTTTCATCTGCTGTTCTTCTCCGGTGGTGTAGGTGGAGTAGATTGCTTCTAACCCGTCAAGTCCCGCCGGTTTCAGCTCATCGATCATTTTCTGGAGATTGGTGTTACTCAGGCCGTAGAGCAGAGGGTGAGCTAAAATGGCAGTACCTCCGGCTTCCTTGATGAGACGCACGGCATCGGTCGAAGCGACTTTCAATCTGCCGACATAGCATTTGCAGTGGTCGCCGATATAGCGGTCGAAGGCTTCGCGGACACTCTTGATCTGACCATGTTCATACAGGAAACGTGCAATGTTGGCGCGTGTAATAACGCAGTCCGGATTTTCAGCCACCAGTTCTTCCATCGTAATGGAAAGCCCTTCCTTCTGAAGTGCCTCCACCATAAGTGCATTGCGCTCACTGCGGCATTTCCGGTATTCGGCTGTCTTTTTCAGAAGCTGCTCATTTTCGATATCAATATATAACCCTACGATATGGACTTCTTTTCCGTGATAATCGGTGGAGAGTTCAATGCCCGGTATCAGTTCAATCCCGGCAGAAGTTGCGCAGGGCATTGCTTTGCTGACACCTGAGCAGGTGTCGTGGTCGGTGAGTGCAAACGCAGACAGACCGGTGCGTTTTGCTTCAGTTACCAGTTCTGTGGGTGAAAAAGTTCCATCGGATTCGGTGGAATGTACATGTAAGTCGACAATTCTGTGATTCATAGTTTATGCCTTTCTTTTATAATTTCCCTGTGAATGATGAGTATCGTTTTAACTACAAAATTGACGTATTTTTTATTATCATTTTATTTACTGATATTTTGAAAAGTGATAAAATAATATATATCATATCGTTTGGTATAAGAAGAGTGTACTAAACAATAAAAAAATTTGCAAATAATTATGGATGAATGCTGAAAGGGGGACAAATTTGAAAAAATTTATTTTTGGTATAATTCTATCTGTCATTGGATTTATCTATTCATTTACCTGTTTTGTATACGCAGTTATAAATCCGTGTACTGTAAATGATCGAAGTGGTTTCATGATATCTCTTAGGGCAAATAATGTATTGATTCCGTTTTTGATTTCTACTTTTATTCTTATGATCGGTATACTGATTTGTGGATATGAGGCATATAGGAAAAAGTAAAAAGATACAGAAAAAATTTACAAACTGTAAAAAATATACTTGACGAAACAAGTGTGTGTATGTTATATTATCAGAGTTGTTGAAAACAAAGTAGAGTATCCACTCTCACCGGAGCACAAATTTACAGTGTCTCATGGTTTAATACCTCAAACGTCGCATATGCGTATTTGATTGATTGTGGATAGTCTGCCTATCCACTTTTTTTATGTGGAAGCATGAAAAATTATTTTGGAGGTGCAATACCATTAGCGAGTTAATGATTAATGAACAGATCAGAGACAAAGAAATTCGTCTGATCGGAGAAAACGGAGAACAGCTTGGCATTATGTCAGCGAGAGAAGCTATGAAGCTTGCTGAGGAAGCAGAACTTGACTTAGTTAAAATCGCTCCAACTGCAAAACCACCTGTCTGCAAGATTATCGATTACGGTAAGTATCGTTATGAACTGGCAAGAAAAGAAAAAGAAGCCAAAAAGAAACAGAAAGTGGTTGAGCTGAAAGAGATTCGCTTGTCACCGAATATTGATTTAAATGATCTGAATACCAAAATGAACGCTGCAAAGAAGTTTTTATCCAAGGGAGATAAAGTGAAGATCACTTTGAGATTCCGTGGACGTGAAATGGCTCATATGAATGCAAGCAAACACATTCTCGATGATTTCGCAGAAAGCTTATCTGACACAGCAGTAGTGGAAAAAGCACCAAAGGTTGAAGGAAGAAGTATCAGCATGGTGTTGGCAGAAAAGAAATAATTATTTTAAGGAGGAATCTATCATGCCAAAAATGAAAACAAGCAGAGCAGCTGCAAAACGTTTCAAAGTTACAGGAA
>ERZ1034847.224-NODE-224-length-30330-cov-21.400859_pt1 | contig 30330 bp, 23 predicted proteins | sample MGYA00520633_ERZ1034847 | MGnify/ENA primary metagenome ERZ1034847 (study PRJEB33766, sample SAMN09781732) | gut metagenome | biome: gut microbiome | host: Homo sapiens | place: Madagascar | study: EMG produced TPA metagenomics assembly of the PRJNA485056 data... | reverse complement strand
ATAGAAGCAGAGTTGGTAAATATCAAAAACAAACATGGAAAAAGAGTGGCTTATATAAGCGTATGCATGGCTGAATATTGGGGAATTCAAGGTGAGGCGTTACAAGATTTAGCCATGTGTGCTTTACTGCATGACAATGCTCTGACACAATATATTTCTGAGGAGCTTAAAAAGGATTCTGTTATTGACCTAAAAAAAGATTTATCTGAGGAAAAAACGAATCTCCATTGTATATATGGTGAAAAGAATATTACTAAACTTCCTTTTAAAACAGATGTTTCAAATGTGATTTTGTATCATCATGAAAATGCCGATGGAACTGGCCCTTTTCAAAAAAAGTGGAATGAAATTCCATTGTTCGCAAGAATTATTCATCTTGCAGATATCATTGATATTATAAGAAATAGTATTGATTCTGATGATAATAGCTGGGATTTTATGTGTCAATATCTTTCCAAAAATAAGGATAGTCTATTTGATTCGGAATGTGTTAATGCTTTTCTTCATGTATTCACAAAAGAATCGTTTATGTGTTTAAGTAATGATTCTTTTGAAACTAGGCTATGGGAAGCTATCCCAAGAGAAAAGCTGGTTTTTGATTGGGAAATGTGTAAAGATGTTGCAGATTTCTTTGCAAAGATTGTAGATTATAAATCTTCTTTTACAAGCAGACATTCTATAGGAGTAGCTGAAAAAGCATCCATGCTTGCCCAATATATGGGATATGATTCAATCACTGTACAGAAAATGTATTTAGCTGGTGCTCTGCATGATATAGGAAAAATGGCGGTAGGCAATGAAATTTTGGAAAAACCGGATAAGCTTACGGATGATGAATTTTCTAAAATGAAAAATCATGCTGGTTATACATACCTAATATTATCAGAGGTTAATGATTTTGAAGAAATACGAGACTGGGCAGCTTTCCATCATGAAAAATTAAATGGAAAGGGGTATCCTTTTGGAAAAACAGCTGCTGAATTAAATGAACCGGAACGTATGATGGCATGTGTTGATATTTATCAGGCTCTTACGGAAGATAGACCTTATAAAAAAGGATTATCTCATGAAAAAACATGTGATATCCTTGATGACATGGCACAGAAAGATTTTATTGATTCGGATATTTCAAAGATAATTAGAGAATGTTTTGGAAGGAACCGATGATATATAAGATAATAGTGTTTTCCATTGTATACTTGTATTACGTGGATTTCAAAAGAAGAATAAGAATGAAAGTAGGATTAATTTATGTATGAAATGAAACCAGAATATTATATCGGCATAGATATGATAGACGAAGAGCATAAGCAGTTGTTTAAATATGCAGATGAGGCATATGAACTGCTTCATGACGAGAATACACCAGATAAATATGATAGAATTGACATGATACTGGAAGACCTTCGTGATTATACAGCGAAACATTTTAATGATGAAGAGCAGTATATGGAGTCTATTAATTATAAAAAATTATTTACTCAAAAAATTCAGCATCAGGAATTTATACATAAACTTGATGAATTTATGGAACATCACAATGATGAGGTAGAAGATCAAGATGAACAGATTATGGAAATTTTAAAATATCTCACAGAGTGGTTAGTTAATCACATCCTATATGTTGATGGTCAAATTGCAGAATTTGTATCAAAAATGTAATCTTTTGAATTACTAATAAATATTATTTGATGGTCATAATATCTCTTCAGTTGGAGAGAATACCTTTTGACCATCAAATCAGATATCAGAATTATATCATGTATATGCAGGATTGGGTTAATCGTTTGGATGCGTTCCTCCAGTTCAACGAAGAAAACAGCAAACAAACAAAATAAATCAGGAAACCCCACGCTTCCGATTTTATTGTCAGAAGTGTCATATACCAATTCGTCCAGAACGATTTCTTCCGTTCTACCGATTATCCTTGATTCATCAATATAATGTATTTCCTTTTCTGATATTAAAAGCACATTCTCTTGTGGTTATGAGTTAATTATAAAACACCAATTTACAACTTTTTTCATAAAAAGAAAATGTACAAGGCTTTCTGATGTATAATGAATTTGCACAAAAACATTAAAAATGAAATGCCAGATAGTTTTGAGGACGTGGGAGAGATCCCGCGTCTTTTTTTGTATTTTTATTGCAATAAAGAACAAAGATTCGATGTGCGAGGGCAGACTTTGGGACTCGTAACATGCTAAGCTATAGCCATTATAAAAAAAGAAGAAACAAGCTTTTAATTTACGAAAAACAGGAGGACAGGACAAAATGGAAAAATTTATTTACTGGATAAAAAGGACACTGCATCATTCAAAGCACTGCAACAGCTTATGTATGCTGTGCAAGTATTATGATGAATGTAAAATCGACGGACCGGTATAATATCAGGAGGACACGACAATGAAAGAAATGTATTTTACAATAGCAGGATGCAACCATTATTACGGAAGTGACTTCATGGAAAAAGGCATGAAGGTCAAGCTGGTCAAGGAGCCGGACAATGAGTATGACAACGAAGCAATACAGGTAAAGATTAAAGGACTTGGCAAGGTCGGCTACGTGGCCAACAGCCCATACACCGTGAAGGGTGAGTCAATGAGTGCAGGCAGACTGTATGACAAAATCGGTGGTAAGGCAAAAGGAAAGATTGTGTTTGTGACAGACGGCGGAGTGATTTGCAAAGTAATCAGTGATGGTAAGGACAAGCCGGTGATGATAGAGGAAGATAAAATAAATGATGAAAATCTCTAAAAAACTGTATGACTCAAGTACTATGTGGTAAAATAATAAGCAGGACACTGAGGAGGTACATATGAATTATCTGGTAATCGATTTGGAAATGTGCAGGGTAAAGAAGCTCTATAGAAAAACATATAAATACGCCAGTGAAATAATACAGATCGGCGCAGTTCTCTTAGACGAAGGATTCAACAGAATAGCCACAATGTGCGAGTATGTAAATCCTGAATACGGCGTGCTGGACAATTTCATAGAGAGCATGACAGGCATAAAAAACCGCGATATCAAACAGGCTCAGAAGCTGACAGAGGCACTTGAGCATCTGACAGACTGGCTTGGAGACAGAGAATACAAGGTCTATGCCTGGAGTGATTCTGACAGGACGCAGATACTGCATGAGATAAAAGCAAAGAATATAGAGAGCGCAAAGATAGATGACTTTATGAAAGCAGACCGCTGGATTGATTACCAGGATGTGTTTAAGAAGCGATTTGATTTAGACAGGTGCTACAGCTTGGAGGATGCACTTGAAAGTGCAGAGATAGAGCCGGAAGGCAGATTTCATGACGGACTGGACGATGCAGTAAATACCGGAGCACTGATAAAGAAGCTGGAGCTGAATCCGGAGTATGAGATTGCCAAGTATGCACTTCCGGAGTCGGACGAGCATCTGAGCTGTACTATTGGGGATTTGTTTGCGGGATTGCAGTTGAATTTTGGGTAAGCCGGTTATGAGTAATGGCATGAATGTATAGCAGATTACAGGATGTGGGAGAGATTCCGCGTCCTTTTTTGTGTAGATGAATAGTACATATGTGTATGAACCTATTTTTTGGGGGGAGTAGATTGATAAGTTATAAGCAAAGGATACTATAGAAGATTCTCTGTTAATGCAAGCGAAAAGAGAAAAATTGCTAATCTCTTCTCGCTTATATTAGCTTGCATAGTTACTATACAACTATATCAAACTGAAGCATCATGCCACCAAAATTGTCAATAAAATAGGCATATTGCTTTGGATGAGTTGCTTTCAGTTTTTGATAACGATTGGATTCTGGAGCTTCAAGGTGAACTCCGAACCCACAAAACATACAACCATTTCTTGTATAACCCATATTGTATAAATCTGGGATCTTAACATTATATTTTTCAATATATTCATTGATATCATTATCCGTCCAAAAAGAGAGTGGCTTACATTGGTTGTCTTTAAATTGATAAAAAACATTACAGCCATATTCAAGCCATGCTTTTTCACGTTGGTAACTTTCGGATGCTAGGATTCCTAATATAACACATTTCATTCCTAATTCTTTTGCTTTACGGCGAAGTGGCTCCTTTTTTAGCTTGTCACAACACTTATCAGAAATAGGTAATTCCATATATTTTTGATATTTCTTGAAGTTGCGCTCTATGTAATCAATAGAGTTTTGCTTGGTACGAGGTGTTTTTGCGTGTTGATATGTTCTGATGGCGTTTGAAATGCGTTTGGAGAACATAGGATACCCATAGTGTTCCACTACTTTTTTAAAATTCCACATTTCTCCCTTAGAATCTATAGGATAGACAATCATGATATTGGTATGATTTTCTTTGATTTCCCATTGTATGTGTTTTAAGGTTTCAGGATATTCGTTAGTGGTATTTGCAAATAAATGTAATATGTTAGGGTATAATTGTTTAGTAATATGAGATAACACCGTAGAGTCTTTTCCACCCGAATAAGATATGTAGCAATGTTCTTCTCCAAAAGTTCTAACAGCTTGATTAATAAGAAATTTTGTCTGAATTATTTTGGCTTCAAGAGGCATAGAACGCAATGAAGCTAAAGTGTCACGTCGGTAAGTGAGATATTGAGTACGTTCTTCTCCACATTTCTTGCAGTATCTTGAATCACGACTATAACGCATGTTTTCATCGTACTCTTCATCACATTTTTTACAAATAAACATTGTTTTAACCCTCCTTTTCTTTTTTAAACTAACAAATTCTTTGTATTTTTATTATAATACAAAATAATTGTTAGTCAAGAGCAGAAATACTAAATTTTATTGTAAAAAATGCATAATTATAGTACAATAAAACATTGGAAAGGTGGGCATTTCTATGGAAATTGGAAGCAGATTATCTCAATTAAGAAAGAAATATGGATACACACAAAAACAATTAGCAGAGGCTCTCAATTTGTCTCAACAAAGAGTGAGTAACATAGAAAGGAATACCACGGCACCAGATGTGGAATTTTTACATGGTGTAGCTGATTTGTACAAGATTTCTTTAGATGAACTTATTGGTAGAAGAACACTTATCACTGGGGAAAGCAGCTATGAACAGCAGATATTAAATGTCGTTGAAACTATGGACGACACAAAAAAAGAGCTGAGTTTGCGTTTGTTAAACGAAGTGGCTCAATAAAGAGGTGATAAAGATGGCGAATAGTTATTTTAACGAAAATACGCTTGAGGAGTTAATTGAAGAAATTAAGTATGTCTACAAGTCCGATGACAGACCATGGGTTATAGGATATAGCGGTGGCAAGGATTCTACAACCGTAGTAGAACTTGTTTATAAGATGTTATTGGGATTAGATCCAGATGATAGACATAAAAATGTTTATATTGTATCTTCGGATACTCTAATTGAAAATCCACTTATAAAAATATATTTAAGTAAAATGAATGATTTGTTGGGACAGGCAGCAGATAGAGATGGGCTGCCAATAAAGTCGGCTATGGTTACACCTCCACCAAACAATTCGTTTTGGGCAAATGTAATTGGAAGAGGATTCCCTACACCTAGAATGAATGGAACATTCAGATGGTGTACAGATAGATTAAAAATAAATCCTAGTGGTGAATATATTCAAAGAGTTATTGATGAGGAAGGAAAAGAAGTAGTTGTTCTTCTTGGAGTCAGAAAAGCAGAAAGTATAGCACGAAAGAGAAGAATTGAAGGCAGAGAACTTGCAAATAGACTTCTTAATCGACATGAAACCATACAGGATGCATATGTTTATAACCCTATTGTAGAACTTACAACAGATGATGTATGGGATGTTTTACTTAGGTGTGATGGCGGAAGAACACCTTGGGGATCAGATAATAGCGAGTTGGTATCGCTTTATGCGGATGCAGATAGTGGAGAATGTCCTTTTGCTGGTATTCATGCAGGTGGTCAGACACAGAGCTGTGGTAATTCACGTTTTGGGTGCTGGGTATGCACAGTTGTTAAAGAAGATAAGTCGTTAAATGGATTTATAAAGAGTGGACATAGAGAGTTGATACCACTTGCTGAATTTAGAAGTTGGCTTATGAGTATACGAGATAATGAAGAATATCGAGAGAAAAAGAGAAGAAATGGAACGGTATATCGTGATAAGCAAGGTAATATGGGATTCGGTCCATTTAACTGGAATGCAAGAAAACTTATTCTTCGAAAGTTGTTAGAAACTCAACAGGTTATGGGATATGAACTTATAACATTAGATGAACTGAAAGCAATAGATGAAATCTGGGATCAAGAATTAGACTTATCTCGAAGAGTTTTAGTGGAATTATATGAGGAAATAACAGGGAAAAGACTTCCTTGGTATGACTATAAAGAACCTTTGATTGATAATGAAACTGTTGTTGAATTAGAAAATCTGGCTCAAAAAAATAATGTGCCAGAGGAATTGATTCGCAATCTGTTATTATCGGTTTATCGAAATAAAAACTATTCAAATCAAAAAATACTTAGAGATGGAATAGATAGGCTATTGAATCAGCAATGGCTACATTATGAAATAATAGAGGAGATTGAAAATGAAAATCAATAAAGTAAAATTACATAATTTCAGCTCCTATGAGGGTAATAATGAATTTGATTTCGAGATAACAGATGCTGGAAAAAACATTGTACTCATTGGTGGAAAAAATGGGGCAGGTAAAACGTCTCTTTTTACGGCAATAAAAGTTGCTTTGTATGGACCATTAGCATATGGATATGTAGGTGTAAATAGTCATTATATTTCTAAAATTAAAGACTTAATCAATTCAAAAGCATTTCAACAGGAGGTTGTGGAATCGGAAGTACAGTTAACGCTACAACTTAAGATTGAGCGTGATATTAGAAATTATGTGATAACTAGAAAATGGGATTATACCAATCAAAAGCTTACAGAGGAATACACAGTAGCAAGGGATGGAAAGTTACTGAACGATCAAGAATTATCATATTTTGAGAACTATTTGCGAAGCATTATTCCTCCAGATCTGTTTGAGTTCTTTTTGTTTGACGGAGAAGAGGTTGGTAATATTTTCTCCACCAGTGCATACAACACATATGTTAGAAATGCAGTGTTTACCATGTGCGGAATGGATGTGTTTGAAATTATACGTAAATTCACACGTGGGTATGTAACAAAGAACAATTCTAATGATGACGATGAGGTCTATGACACATATGAATCGGTAAAGCAGCAGATAGAAACATTAGAAACCGAAAAGGAAAACCTTTATATCGAAGTAGGCAATTTGACAAAAGAACTAGAAAACATTGATATTCAACTTACTGAATTGGCGACTGCTTTTAAAAATGCAGGAGGAATTTCACGTAAGGAGAAAAAACAGTTAGAAGAGGAGTATGCTCTAGCTGAAAAGGTAAAAACGGAATCACTTACAAATATTAAGTTGTTTGTGGAAGGACTTATGCCATTTTATATACTGAGAGATTTTGCTGATCCTATTATGGCACAATTAGATTTTGAAGAAAAAGGTGAGATATTTTATTACGTTCAAAGTAAGCTGAAACGAGATGTAATATCTGATTTACTAAAAGGCGATGTGTCCGATGCAAAAGTAGATCAGTTAATGGATCATCTGTTGGATACATTTAGACCAAAAGGTTTCCGTGAAGACATGGAAATGATGTTTGATCTATCAAAGGAGGATATTGGTCGAGTAAATGGAATTGTATCGTCTTTGGATGATTTCGATGTATCAGCAATGGTTGATATGGTCAATAAAAGGAGGGCAGCTTCTGAAAGAACAGCAGAAATTAATAGAATTTTGAAAAACTCGATGAGCGAGGAGGACATTAATGAATTTGCTCAGAGAGAAAATGAAATTTTAAAGAAAAAAGATGACCTATCAAGTATACTGTATGATTCACAATATAGATTAGAAGAAATTGATAGAGAATTGCAAATGCAAGAACAAACTAGAGATAAAGCTATGCATATTCTTAAATCAAATGCTCAGAATAGGCATGTGTACGAGCTAAGCTCCGGTATTTCTTCTATGATGGAACAGTTCTTAGAAGAGAAGACTGTGAGTATAAGAAGGAAACTAGAAAAGGCTATTGTTAAAAAACTGAAGTCAATTTATAGAAAGAATAATTTGATAACGCATATTGAAATTGGAAAGAATTTTGATTTCAATTTGTATCAAGATGAGGAATACAATGGCAAGGAACTTTTGACACTATATAAGAATTTGGGTAATTCTGAATTTACAAATCTTATTGGAACTAAAGGTGAAAAGCGACTAGTCAAAATGTTGGAAGGTACTTCAATAAATGTGCTAAAAAATAAGTCTGAATCTGATTTTGGGCAGGAACCAATTCGATTGTATAAGAAGATTGAATTGGGGAGATTGTCAAAGGGAGAGCGTCAGATTTTTATCTTGGCATTATATTGGGCGATAATTGAGATATCAGGACAGAATATCCCGTTTATTATTGATACTCCGTATGCGAGAATTGATGCAAATCATAGGAGAGAAATCTCAGAGAAGTTCTTCCCTAATATTAGTGATCAGGTAATTATTCTGTCTACGGATGAAGAAATAAATGAGGAGTACTATAAGATAGTAAAACCTTATATCTCTAAAGAGTATCTGTTAATCAATGACGAAAACGAAAACAGAACTACAATTAAGAATAATTACTTTTTTGAGGTGTAACCAATGATATTTAGATTAAAAACATCAAAGAGAACACAAGAAATCTTTGAGGAACTAGAAAATAGAACAAATTACAAACCATATACATTGGTAAAGCATGCAATAGCGTGGTCTATATTAGAAAAAACATCTGTTGCTGATTATAAGTCAGATTCTGACGGGCTAGATCTAAATAGGCAAACAATTACTGGAGATAATGATACATATTTTAAGGTGCTTATAGAACAGGTGGAAGGAAGATACTTGACAGATGAAGAGTACTTTCCACAGTATGTTAAAGCGCATATAGATAGGGGAAGTAAGCTATTACTTGATATGTACAATCACGCTGGAAATATGGATAAGTACATTTTGCAAGTATTGGGTGAGGGAGATACGGTATAACAGGAAAGAGGAAAAATTATGGGAACAATGGTTGGAACGGTAATAACTGTTAAAGAATTATATGGGGTAAAGAGCGCAGAAATTCAATTTAGAAATGGTACTAATAGCACACCATTAATAACTTTGGAAGAAAACAGAAAATACATTGTCCCATATTTTCAAAGAGAAATTAGATGGACAAAAGATAATTTAATAACCCTTATTAATGATGTTAGGAAGGGATCAAAATTTCTTGGAAACCTAATATTCACAAAAAGACAAAGCGATTATGAGATTCTTGATGGACAACAACGTACTACGGTAATCGCACTAATAGTTTTGTTTTTAAAGAGTAAATACTCGGAACGGTTTGATATATTTAAGACTTGTGAAATAACGGTAGAAAGTTTCCCAGGATTTAGAAATTTATGTAATCATTTTTTTGATTTAGAAAAGATACCTGAATCTGAAATGAAAGAAATAATCGGAAGTGATTGTTATGGACAGTATGATAAATATATGGAAATATGGAATGCCATGGAAAAAGTTGATCTCTTTGCAAATATTGCAGAGGCAGAGGATTTTCTCAAGAATTTGGAACAATCACAATTGAATGTGATTATTGAAACAGATTCTGCGGAGAGAAGTATTGAGGCATTTTTGGATGTGAATCTTAAAGGAGTGCGGCTAGATGCGGAAGACATCTTTAAGGGATATCTGTTTGCGCAAGACAACTCAGAGGAATTATTTAAAATCTGGAGTAAATTAAAACAAGAAAATAAAGTATTAAATACGCACATTGATTATCCATTTATGATGCTTTTGGAGCACTTTTTACAGTGTGAGTTATCAAAACATGAAAGTTATCGTTTGATAGAATTCTCAACAGATTTTACGTTGAAGAATGAAAAAGAGATCGAAGGTAACAAGTATAGCTCTGGAGAACATATAGTTAAAATTATACATAATAAAAAATATATTAGAGAAAAATTAATTGCATTGGATAAGATACAAGAACTTTTAGTTTCTATTGTAACAGAAACGCATGCACCGGCTGCAATAAGAGGATATTACAAGAAACTGGCAGATGCAGATAAGAAATTTAAGGTGGATAACGATGAAATAGATATTATGTATAATTTGCTTCGAAAAGTAGTATTAGACAAGAATAAAGCTCCAAATTGTTTAATAATCAAATACTTGTTGGAAAGCTTCATAAATTTAGAATTTCGTAAGGGGAATTTTGATTCAATATATGGGGTTTTTGTAACATCTACATTATTTACTTTATATGAAACAAAGAAAAACAGTGATGGGCTTTATAAAATTATAAGATCAGATGACTGGGAAGGACAAATGGTAAATTATGCCATAACTTGTTTTGAGGGAAGAGAATTAACGAGTAGGCAAATATCGGCTGGCTATCAATTTGTTCTAACTAAAAGCCAAAGTATTTCACAGGAAAAGCAGGAGTTTAGATGTAAATCTATTGCTACGATATATGATTATTTTGATATTGACAATAATGGAATACGAATCAAACCCCATAAAACTAAGGAATTAGAACAATTTTTGAATAATTCTGAAAAATATAGTGTGGAACACTTCATCATAAATGATAGTGGAAAATGTGAATGTAAGTTAAGTACAAATGAGACGTTTGAGTATGAATATCCCGAGGAAATAAAGAAGTATAAGAATTCTCTATTTAACTATGTATTTATTGATAGAGAGACAAATGGAAATATCAAAAATTTGTACTTGCTAGAAAAAGTTGAAGTTCTTGCGAACCCTGACAAACATATAAAAGGATATTCAGAAAAAGTAATTCAATTAGTATCTGATAAATTAAATTTGCCAGATCCAAAAGAATTTGATAGCGAAGAGGAGGCAAAGGGAGAGTTAGATCGTTATTTTCAAATGAATTTCAGAAATCAATATGCACAATTTGCTGCTAGTGTAATTGAAATGATTTCGAAAGGAGAATAAAAATGATTTATTTAGATAATAGTGCAACTTCTCCTATTGATGAGGAAGTTAGAGATGCGATGCTTCCATATTTGAATGAGGAGTTTGGAAATCCGTCCAGTAAATATTATTGCAAAGCAACTCATGCTAAGAATGCTGTCGAGGAAGCCAGAGAAAAGGTTGCAAGGTTGCTAGGTGCAAAGCCGGATGAGATTATTTTCACAGCTGGAGCAACAGAAAGTACAAATTTTATTATTAAGGGATATTTGGATTATAGAAAGTTTTATGGAGATGGCAAGAATCATGTGATTACATCTCTTGTAGAACACAAGGCAACATTAAACACCTGTAAGTATTTGAATGGTGAATTATATTCAAACAATGATCCTACTACATCTTTATTTGGTGTAAAGAAAAAAGTGGATAGAGGATATGAGGCTTCATTTGTTGGAGTTAATCCAGATGGTGAGATTAGTGTTGAAGAAATTACTTCTGCAATTAAAGAAAATACAGCACTTGTATCAATGATATATGTGAATAACGAAATAGGGACGATAAGTGATGTTGAGTCAGTAGCGGAAATCTGTAATAAGAATAACATTGCACTTCATTCTGATTTAACACAAGCTTTGGGTAAGATAGAAATTGATGTTAAGAGAATGGGAATTGACTATGCATCATGTTCGGCACATAAAATATACGGACCGAAAGGAATAGGCGCAGCATTTATGAAGTCTGATGCTTATGGAATCGCACCCATTACAGCATTTATGCACGGGGGAGAACAAGAATTTGGATTCCGTGCAGGAACACATGCAGTTCATAATATTGTAGGTTTTGGCAAAGCAGCTGAAATAGCACTTAGAGATCTTAAGAAAAATGAAGCACATATAAAAAGTTTGGATGATATGTTGATTGCAGGTATTTCTACGATTGACGGTATTCATACAACCGTAGATATATCAAAGCGTTTACCTGGTATTGTTAGTTTAGTAGTGGACAAAACGAATTTTCATAATGAGAGATTTATTAAGAAGATTAGCGAAGATGTGGCTTTGTCGACTGGATCTGCTTGTAGTGCTGGAGAACCATCTTATGTAATACAGGCACTTGGATTGGCAGATAAGGTTACAAAAGTACTTAGAGTGTCTATAAACAAATATACAACAGCAAAAGATATAGAAGAATTTGTAGGCATACTTAAAGCTGAAATTTAGGAGGAATAAAACGTTATGGCATTAATGATGGATAACAAGCCAACTGAATATAAAGGCGAAGCATTAGTTTGGGAAAAACTGTCTTCATTATTGCCTAACGATGTTGTCGTCTACAATCATCGAGAGGTGGTTGATGATCGTGAATTTGATTTTACATTGCTTATAAAAAATGTTGGAATTATGGTCATTGAAGTAAAAGGATGGCAGTCTCAGTACATCTTTGATGTGAAAGGTCCTGATGAAATTGTGATTCAAGGAGAATCCCAAATTTATGGTTCTCCAGAGAAACAGGCAAGAGGATATAGATTTGATTGGCTGAATTTTTTGAATGACAAGTTTGCAATAAGTCCCGTTGTATTATCAATGGTATGTTATCCATTTATATCAGAAAAAGAATATAAGGATGTAAGGTTAGACATTGTATCATCTAGGGATTTTACTATTTTCTCAGATGACTTGAATTCAACAACTAAGCTAGGGCAGAAGATATCAAATGCATTTGTCAAGAAAAAGCCGTTAAATAGTACTCCATTTGATGAAAAAGCAATGGCTATAGTAAGACAACATTTTGAACCATCATATAGGGCAAAGGATGATCAAATTGTAGAGGTTTCGGATGCATATTCATTATTGAAGGTATTCAACAAAGAATTAACAGAAAAGAATTCAGATGAATTGATAGAAATGTATTTTGCCGGAACAAAGATTGTTGCATTTGTTAAGAGCGAAATAGATTTGCTATCCGTTTGTAATAAGCTGGAAGCAGGATTTAATGCCAGAGGTATTATTTCTGATAAAGGGAATGTGAGATTGGCAGAAATAGATGAAAGAAATGATTTTAGCTGTGTATCTGGCTCATATAGAATATTTAATTTTGAAATCTATACACATAATTTGGATTTGAAAAACGAAGAAATTATTGTAGAGGGACAATATACAGAACAACAAAAATTGATACTTGAAGATGTTGCAAATTCCACAAGCTGGAATTTTGAACAGTATAAGGTTGAGCATGCAATGGGTGATAAAAATGTACTTGTTCAAGCAGGTGCGGGAACTGGTAAAACTTACTCAATGGTATCTCGTATTGCCTATTTATGCATGAGCAGAAAACGATTTGTAAATAATCTTGTAGATGAGATTGCTATGGTAACTTTTACTAATGAAGCTGCTGATAATATGAAGTTAAGATTAAAGCAGTATTTTATGAATTGTTATATTCTAACCAAAAACAAAAAAGTGCTACATGAAATAGAGGCTGTAGACTTAATGCAGATTTCGACCATACATAAATTTGCAAAAGCTGTTTTGCAAAGCTGTGCTATGGAATATGGACTGGGTGCGGATTTTGCAATTTCCTCAAGTGAGTATGCGAAAGAGAAGATATATGAGAAATATCTTAATAATTTTCTGGTTGAAAAGCAAAAAGAAGATGCGAATTTTGCACAACAACTAAGAATGCCTGTTCATAAGTTTAGAAAATTATTAATGCATCTTTCACAGCAATTATATAATAAAAGCTATGGGATTAAAGAACTTAAAGCAGAAAATCTGGGGACGTTTGAAGAATGGCCATTTTTTAATGATGTCATAATGAAGGTTATGATACCAGCAGAAAATGAATACGAAGAACAGCTATTCTCAAAAAATAAAATTGATTTGAAAGAAAGTATGCTATTACTGAACGAGGCAGTAAATGGAGCATTTAAGGAAAAATGTAGTCTTAAATATAAGTACTTATTTATTGATGAGTTTCAGGATACTGATGATGTTCAGATTGATTCTTTCTTAAAGTTGCAAAATGTAATTAAAGATACAAAGCTGTTTGTAGTTGGCGACTTAAAGCAGAGTATTTACCGTTTTAGGGGTGCGACAATTAGTGCGTTTGATCTGATTAGAACAGATAAAGAAAAATGGGAAGAATTTTCACTTACCATAAATTATAGAACTGATAAGAGATTATTAGATAAATTTGATGCAGTATTTTCTAAAATGGGCACAAAAGGGTATTTGCCATTTCGTAAAGGAAAGGATTCACTTACCAGTAGTGTTGAGACGTATATATCGGAACATGAGTTAGTGACCAAATTAGAGTATGACGGCGATGAGCAGAGGATGGAACAGCTCTTTGCAGAAATCGCAAGGCAGAAAGATATTATAAAATATCTATCCAAGCATCATAAACTATCTTCTAAAGATATGATAATTGCTATTTTGGTAAGAGATAATTGGCAAATTCATAATATTTTGGAAGAAGCAAAGGTTCGAGGTGAGTTTATAGAAACTCAAGTAGGTGGAGATTTATATCAGCTTATGCCTGCTTTAGATTTGTATAAATTGGTAATTGCGCTGCTTAACCCGAGAGATCCAGTGAATCTTTTTAATTTGATAGATTCAAATTATGTAGGAATTCAGTTAGATATACAAGGATTACATGGTTTAGGCACAGAGGAGCAGGTAAAAAAGTTAACAGATGTACTTAATCAGTATTTTACAACTGTGATGAACACAACATGGGAAAAGATAATTATGGATACTAAGGTTCAACCAATTTTAATGCTGCTGAGGAGTATCTATGAAGGATGTCAGCCTTGGTATCAATATTCAGATACCGATAGAGAGCAAAGATTCTATAAAGCAAATTATGAATTGGTATTAGAGAAAATAATTAAAACATATAGTGTAGATTACTTAACTCTCAATGTGATAGAACACAGTATGCACATAAATATTATGACAAAGCAGGAAGAACTCGCACGAAATATTGAGGTTGAGACTGATGGTATACGAGTGATTTGTACTACTGTTCATAAAGCAAAAGGATTGGAATATGGATGCGTAATTATGCCATATATGGGTATGGATATTGCATCAATGAAGAAAGCTGATTTAGATGTGTATGTAGAAAATGAAAAGCTTGCATATGGAATTAGAATTGGAGATGAACAAAACAAGAAATATAATTCCAATTATGATGTATCGCAGGAACAAAATGAACGAGTTAACGAAGAAAGTCGAGTATTGTATGTAGCACTAACACGAGCTATCAGAAATGTTGTTTGGATGAAGGATATTAAATCAAAGAGCAAGATTTCGTGGCAGAATTTAATGGAGGTATAAAATGTCATTATCCATATATACTTACAGCAATCCATATGAAATAAATAATGAACCCTATTGGGATTCAATAAGAAACTGTGCTCATTTTTGTGTTTCGCAGACAATGGTAAATGGCTTGTCAGCAGTATATGATGAATTGGATAATGGACAATTAGCAACAGTAGAAGAATTAGTAGAAGCATTATACCCAAGATGGTTTGATACAAAAACATACATTGAACAGTACACAATTTTAACCAATACACTAGATAAAGTGACGCCAAACATTGAAGCTGATAGATGGAAAAAGATAAAACAATCTCTGCGCTTCAATAAGAGTGCATTGTTGGATAGTATTCGACTGATGGCTGAAATGGGACTGTTATTAAAAAATATAAAAATTAAAAAGATAACGGAAGAGCAAATGTATTTAGTTGCTGCTTATAATGCAATTCTGCGAGGCGAGAATGCCGAGATTTTTGCTTTAAAAAAGAATTTTTCTGAAAGTGAAATTGATAATGCTGTCAAAACAGCACTTGTGGCAAAAGATAAAAGGCGAGGTAAGAAAGTAAAATCTATAGAGCGTGTTGATTGTAATACTGTAGTTATTCATGGAATACATCAATTTACTCCAACAATTCTTTCAATGCTTGAAGAGGTTTCAAAATACAAGCGGGTCGTATTGTTATTTAATTATCAACAGCAGTATAACGAGATATATCAAACATGGTTGGATGTTTATACCTGTTTTGATTTGAATATAAAGAGTCAGTTCAATAACGAATTTAAGCCTACAACATTGCTGCAACCGAGCTACGAAGGAAATATGCTCGCAGATCAAATTGGAAGATTATCTAATGGAACACTCATTGAAAAAAGCAAGGATATAAATAATGTAAAGGTTATTGAGTTTGATAATATTACAGAATTTTCAGCATATGTTGCACGAATATATGAGGAGGCTGCTAAAGATTTTCACGCAGACGAAAATAAGAACGGCTCAGTTCTTTCGTACATGAAGGAACAGTTTTATTCTGCGAATAATTCTGTAAATGATATATTAAAAGTTTATTTTCCTGAACAATTTGGGGAAAGACATTTCTTAGCTTATCCGATTGGCCATTTTTTCGTAGCTGTTACTAATATGTGGGACAGTGAAAATGGCGGTATTAGAATCGAAAATATGAACGATATTGCAGAATGTTTGTATTCAGGAGCTCTCTATGAAAAGAAAGTAGGATTATTAATTACTACCTTCAATCAGACAAGAAATTATTTTTCTAGGGCGACAAAGTTGAAAGGCGATAGCGAAACAGATGGCGTAATTGATTTGCTGAAAAAGCTAAAGAAACAAATATCCAAGCTTAATAAAGGTAAAATAGAGTATATCGAACAATTATCGAAGTTATCATATTTCAATGTTGAATTAGATGAGATAGATGAGCTGATTGAAGCACTTGAGGTACTTAATACTATTACAAAGATATTCTATGAAGATTTTGAAAATGAGAATAATAATTTTAAGCATTTTTATGAGAAATTAAAGGATTTTGTAGAAACACAAATTCTACCAACTGCAGATGCAGAATCTGAGTTTCAAGATATTTTACTGAGATTATTAGTTAGACTAGAAGAAGTTGAAAAAATCGAGACAACTAGCACATTTGATTGTTTAAAGGATACAATGGCATATTATCTAAAACAGGAAAGTCAGAAGGGTGAAAGTGCGAACTGGATCGTCAGAGACTTTCAGCAGATTGACGGAGATATATTGAAAAGTTCAATTCAGGATTCAGATATAATCTATCATTTTGCGTGTGTGTCTGATTCTGATATGAATGTAAAACGAGAAGATCAATTTCCGTGGCCATTGACTATAGAGTTTTTTGAAAGTGCATATGAACCATTAGATTGGAAATATCAGGTTTATGTGAAATCAAGAAAAGAATTTAAACATTTTAAAAGATATGCACTGATTTATGGATTAGAGTTTAATAGATGTAAGTTTAAACTGAGTTTTATAAAAAACGATGATGATAAAGAAAATGAACTGTATTATATTTTAAAACTGTTAGGGGTTAAAACAGAAAAAAATATTCATGATACGACAGAGGTTCATGAGAAACAAAATATCACATTTGATTTGGGTAAAAATACAAATAATTTTGTGGATTTAGATGGATTTAGAAGACGCATATGTGGATATAGATTTGCATTAGAGTCATTAATAGAAAATGGCACTAAGTATCAAGATAGATTCCTGCAGACAAAATATCTAGAGATAATTTTGGCAAATAATGTGCGGCGTAAATTAGAAGGTCAAATTGCCACAGAAGCAATAATGAATGAGGCACTTGATGATTCGGCAGAACGATTGAGACGATATTTTAGATTTTTGAATGAATCCGAGATAACAGATATCAAATCGAATACTAAGAGTGCGATTATACATCAAGCATTGCAGGATGGTAAGATAAAACAGTTTCCAAAGGTAACAGATATTGATTCTGAAATGATGAGAAAGAAAGAGGAATTCATATACCTGCATTTGGAAAATGAAAATCAGGAGAATGTATTACTTGGCAAATTTAATGATTTGACGGTAGCAGAGAAAAAACAGTTTTTGCCGGATAATCTTAAAAATGCAAGTTACGACAAAGAAGCAAATATATGGTGTCAATGGTGTGCAGTAAGAGAGAAATGTCTTGAAAATTACAAATCATTGGTTGAAATATAATGGAGGGTGAGCTTTTGGAAAGAGGAATGTACATAAGATGTCCAATAGCAGAATTTGATGATCCAAGAAATTTTATTGTAGGTCGCATAATTCAAACGGATGATTTTACAGAGAATGTAACAGTGGCATTTTTAGATCCATTTGGATTTAGAAATTATTATGAGAATATACCGAAGAAAGCAGAATTACCATATGACTATGTAAAGAGATGTACTTTACATCGAGAATCTTATGTTATTTATCGAGGAACTAGATATAAGATATTGTCAGCGCTTAAGAAAGATGAATGGTATTATTATTACCTCAAAGAAGAATTTACAGATAAAGTTATAAAAGCTAGAGAAGACGTCATAGATGCACCATTTAATGGTGGCAGAATTTCGCCAGCAGAGCAGCTTAGAAGTTATGAGTTTCAGAATCCTGCGTGGTATTTTGGAAGAAATATCGTAAGTAAAACTGTAAAAGTTCTTGATAATTCAGTATTTGGATTCAAAGAATTAGCAGGATGTAAGATATTTTTAAAAGAACACCAGCTCAGAACTATTATGCGTTGTTTACAAGAAAAAAACTGTAGAGTGATGTTAGCAGATGAAGTTGGGATGGGGAAAACTATTGAGGCTGCCTCTGTTTTAAAAGTTTATACAATACATAATTCAAATAAGAGAGTTTTAATAGCAGTACCACGCCCTCTTGTGGCACAGTGGAGAGCGGAATTACTTATTAAGTTTGAAATAACACCAGGAAATAACGTGAATGATAATTATGTTGAACTTATAGCTGAAGAAGATATTGAGGAATATATTAACACCCGTTGGGACTTTGTCATAGCGGATGAGGCTCATAAACTTTTAGCAAACAAAAGGTTATATACATATTTTCATTCGCTTAGTAAGCGTTCAGAGAATATTTTGTTGTTATCAGCCACTCCGGTTCAACAAAAGAAGGAAGCATATTTGGCGTTACTTCAACTTATTATGCCTGACAAATATGACCATTTTTCGATAGAAGATTTTCAAACTCTTGTAGAAAAACAAAAAAATATTACCAAGAGTACATACCTTGTATTACAGGATTTTGATGACTATATAGATAATATTGCTGATACTTTGGAAAATGATGAGTATCCTTTAGAAAATGATGATTGTACCGATTTGTTTGATGATATACAAAATGGTCTTAGAAGAATTTCTAGACTTATTGAGGATGAAGGTTTCGATAAGGTTTTATCAGAAATAAATCTGGAGAGTGAAGACTATGGTAAGGGTGCAATACAAGAGGCTCTTCTGTATGTATGCGAGAATTATCAGCTTGAAAAAAATATTATCAGAAATAGACGTAGATATATGGAAGAGGAACTTCCACATAGAACAGTCAGAGAAATCGAATATGAGCTTAATCCAGATAAGAACACTTATGAGCATACAACATATGAAGCTATTGTTGATTGGATAAGTGGACAGGAAATTTCTGCACAAGATTTTGAGATACATTATATTCCGTTACTTACAGCTTTTTTTAGCTCATCTTGGGCATTTAATAAGGAAATTGAGCGGCAAAGAAAAAGCGGATTAGCTATTAATCAGGATGTAGAAGAAAATGCAAAAGAATGGCTAAGTGCAGAAGAATGGATGCTTGAGGAGCTTGATAATGTACTGGCAGAGCCATATAACTATTCAAGTAGAATACTTAGCATAGTTGATTTTATTGATCAGGAAATATATGATGAAAAAGTAGTAGTATTTACAAATTATGCAGAAACCTTTGAAAAATATGGTCAAGTATTGAAAGAATATTTTGGAGATGAAAAGATAGCTCTCTTTAACAAAAATATGAACGAAGAAGAATTGGAATTGAGTATTTATCGTTTCCAAAATGATGATGAATGTAAAATACTTCTTTGTGATGAAACCGGTGGTGAAGGTAGGAATCTTCAGGGAGCAGACTTTGTAATTCATATTGATCTGCCTTGGGATGCAAATGCCATTGAACAAAGAATAGGGCGATTAGATAGATTAGGACGACCAGCGGATAAAGATGTATGTTCGGTTGTAACTTATGCAAAAGAAACTTTGGAAGAAGAGTTATATAATTTCTGGAATAAAGGACTGAATATCTTTACTCAGTCTTTAAGTGGATTAGAAATTATTATGAATGAAATCAATGAGAGCATTATTCATGCAGTAACAAGTGATTTCCGATATGGTATTTCTAATGCAATTAATGAGATTATAGAATCTTCACAGCGAATGGAAAAAGAAGTGAGAGAAGAGCAACACTTTGATTCAGCAGCGTTTATATATGCAACACTAAATCAAGAACTAAAAAGACTTTTACACTACTATACGTCTAATGAAAATGAATTGTTTGCCAATACAATGATGGGATGGGCAAATCTTGCAGGATTAAAGGGTCAGTTTAATAAAAACGGTGTTGTGAGATTTAATGAAAATTCATTCTCTATAAAGTCAGCAGAAAACTCAATGTTGATACCACCGAATTGGATGGAATATGTAAATCGTACATCAAATGCCTTCTCAAGGAGGGTTAGAGAATTATACGAAGAAAGAACTGGAAATAAAACATATACAGGTAGCAGGGAAATTGTAGGAACCTTTAATCGTGAACTTTCTATTGAAAATGATTATTTACACTTCTTTGCACCAGGGGATGAGGTCTTTGATTGTATTGTAGATAATGCAATGAATTCATACAAAGGAACTTGTACAGCTTTTGCACTTGAAGCGGACTTCGATTGGCGAGGAATCGTTTATACTTGGAATTTATATCCCAATGAGCTTTTGCTATTGGAAAATGGGATTCCATTAACTGCGATAAGACAATATAAGAGCTATGTTTCTGTTGATCAAGTCATAACTCCTATCAGTACACAAAAGTATGAGCATATACCTACAGATAAGGTATTAAAACTTATTGATGCCGTTTCAAGAGAATCAACATCTGATACTAGAAGGGATGTAGTGCATCTAGGTAGAAGATCAGTAAAAACTGATGGGCTACATATTAAAGAAAGATATGGTTGTTCCAATGTTGATTGGTTTAGACAAACTTATCCAGAGGACAAGTGGATAAATTTTGTTTCTGCATCAATGAAGATAGCCAAAAATCAGGTGAAGAAAAAAATAAAGGCTAGTAGCAATTTAAAGCAAGCAGCAGCCAGTATAGAACAGACATTAAATGCAGAAGTTGCACAAGCTAAGTTTTTTGGTGTAGATGCAGGTGAAATTGAACAGAAAAAACAGGTTTATGAGACGGTGCTTGAAGCACTGAGGACAACTAGAGTAGAACTCGAGGCAGCAGCATTTGTAATTGTGAGGAAGACGCATGATTAAAGAGCAGATTCAAGAATGCATACAAAAAATTTTGGATAATAAACTAGGTGGGATAAGCACAAATAATTGTCCAAGAGGCGGAATAGAAAAATATAGATACATGACTGCATATAGGTTGTCTAAGTATGTGAATTTTTATAGAACACACAGAATTTCGCTGGATGACTTTTTGATTTCGCTTAGAAATTATCTGCTTGTTTTTCAGACAGCTGTACGATTGCCTATTGATATTGATATCACAGATAATAAATATGGACTTCGTATCGACTCAGAAGGTCTTTGTTATGCAACCTTAAATTTGCCAGAATATCTCAATGTGGATATTATCAAGCAAGGATTCATGGAAGATTATATAGAACCAAAAAAAGATGAAAGATATTTTCTTGGGGTTACACCTAATATATATCGTTTGACGGGGTTCCAGAGATTCAAATCAATACGTCAAAAACTTGCAGTTAATGGTGCACTCAATATGCCAGAAGGGTATACAGCATTAGTTTCTTTGCCAACAGGTGGAGGAAAGAGTTTAATTACACAAACTATGGCGTATCAAAAAAAGGATGGACTGACCATCACTGTTGTACCAACTGTATCATTAGCAATGGATCAAGTTAGAGTTGCAAAGGATAATATTCGAGTTGCATCCAAAGCAGAAATTGCTTGTTATTATAGCGATTTAGCAAGTGAAGAGAAGAGAAACATTATAGATAGAATAAAAAACAGAAAGCTACGATTATTGTTTATTTCTCCAGAAGCACTTATTAAGAATGAAGTATTTAAACAAGTGATAGAGACTGCTAATGATGTTGGATATTTAAGAAATATTATTATAGACGAAGCACATATTGTAATTGAATGGGGTAATTTTTTTCGAGTTGATTATCAGTGTTTGGAACCTTGGCGTAATAATTTATACGAAAAGAATTCTAAATTAAAAACAGTGTTATTATCTGCAACGTATGAAAGAACAACAGTTAAGATTTTACAGAGTATGTTTGCTTCTGGAGATAAATGGATTGAAATAAGATGTGATGCATTAAGAAGAGAACCAAGATTTGAGTTGGTATCAGCAACTTCATATCGGGATAAGAATGAAAAAACAAGAGAATTATTACGATGTTTACCTCGACCAATGATAGTATATGTAATGAGACCTGATCAAGCTGAAAAGGTTAAGGAAATGGCAGCAGATATAGGTATTACAAATGTTGAGACATTTACTGGAAAAACGAAGTCTGATGAGCGTTCTAGAATTATAGAAGAGTGGTCAGAAAACAAGTTTGACATTATAATTGCAACGTCAGCATTTGGAGTTGGGGTTGATAAAAGTGATGTCAGAACAGTTTTACATTTATATGTACCAGATAATCCCAATGCATATTATCAGGAGTTGGGAAGAGGAGGAAGAGACGGTCTTCCTTGTCTTAGTGTGATGTGTGTATATCCAGAAGAGGATTTGGAATCGGCATTTGTTATGACTGGCAAAGTTCTTGGAAGTGACAAAATTCTTGGACGATGGGAGAGTATGCTTAATAGCCATACTTCCACAAGAGGAATAGATTCATATACTTTGGATACATCTGTTAAGCCTAATTATAATAGTGTGGATTATGCGGAGGATACCAGTACAGTTGATCAAAAGTGGAATATCTATGTAATTCTTCTGTTAAGAAGATACAATTTGATTAAGATTTTAGATATGGTCGTAGATCCTCATACACAGGTATATTTTATCAGAATATCTATTTTGGATAAAAGATTACTGCAGACTTCGGAGGATACAAAACTGTTGATAGAAGACGTTCGTACTAAAGAATGGAATAAGAATGAAAGAGATTTTAAGACCATGAGTCGTTCTGTTAAGCTTGGAAAGCGAATGTGTTGGTCAGAGATGTTCTTTAATTCTACATATAGTATGGTTTCAGAATATTGTGCTGGTTGCGACAATCATAAGAATATTGTTGAATCAGATCCAAATAGATTTGAGTTGGTTAAGAAAATTCCGGCTCCAACAAGAAATTTTTCTATTGAGTTGAATTATATGTTTGCTAGTTCTAATGAGGCTATTTTATTTGCGGATAGTGATAATACAGAGTTAATAGGAAATGTAATTAATAGAGGATTTTCAACTGTAATTATAAATGATGATGACCAAAGCAGTTATTTTAATTTGTTAAATAGTATTTCAGAATGGACAGACGTAAATTTGCTGGGAATGAATGAGTTTGTTCGGTTGGCTGAACATGGAGATTATTATTTCTTTGCAGGAGATGCTGTTGTTTTGTATGGAAATAAAGACTCAGGCATATATAAGAAAATTAGTAGATTACGGAAAACATTACCAACCGGTAAAATACGATTATTGCATGTTTTCAAAGAAGATATTTTCTGTAATGAAATAGGTAAAACCGTTTCATCAATTGTTGATGGACCGGTACTTGAAGAATATTTAATAGAAAGGATGTAGAAATATGTTTGAAGATAGAATGATAAAATCAGCAATTCCAGAACGAGTATTCTCTCTGTGCTTGGCATTAAAGGGGAAACATTTTAAAGATGAAGAACTACGTGAACTACTTGAACCTTCTGATCTTGGAGGAGTTACTAGTTATTATGGAACGGTTAAAGAGGCTGCAAGGCAATTAGGATTAGTTTCTATAAAGGAAAATGAGATTACGCTAGCAGTAGATAATAGTGTAGTATCTTCATATGATAGATTCAGAGAATATATTATTCAAAATATTGATTTTATCTCGAGTGGATTATTTTTTCGTGTGTCAGAAGAGTACATGAAAATGAATGATGATGTATTTAAATATAAAGGCATTTCTAGTAATGGAATGGTAGAGCATATGACAAATATGATAGGAAAATCAGTATATGAGGATGATATGCTCGCGTGGAGATTTTGGTCATCTTTTTTAGGCCTTGGAACATTACACAATATGATTTTGTTGCCTAATATGTATCAATACCTAAAATCGATGTTAGCAGTGGTTGATTTAAAAAAAGGTGAGGAATACACTTTCTCTGATTTTTTTTCTTTAATAAAGCCTTATACAGAGATTGGATTGTGTGATATTGATGATAGTAAAAAATTGAATTTGGGCATGTCAAACGGATTACGAGCATTACATGACAAAGGAATTATCCAATTATCACACAAACTTGATAGTGGTGATATGTGGTTCCTATATGAAGCAGAACTACATCCAATTAAATCAACAGTTACTCATGTAACAGTAAGGAGATAGCTTATGAATTCAGAAATTGCAAAAAGTAGAATAGGTGAAGTAATTCGCATTGATACTGTTACGAGTACACAAGCTGATTTCTTAGCTACTCATGTGCCTGTTCAAAATATTCATATAAGAAAAAAGTGGGATAGTAAAACAGACAAAGTTATGTCTGAGGAGAAAGTATTTAATAAATATGTTTTGAATACGGAAAATGAGCATCAGTTTATTATAGTGATAGGCTCAAGCGGTGCTGGAAAATCACACCTTATTAGATGGTTTGCGGCTAGATTAGAACAGTCAGCACCAGAAAATGAAGTAGTCCTTTTTGTTCGTAGAAGTGATAATAGTTTGAAGGGAACGATAAAGCAATTACTTGAATTGCCTGAAGTTGCCAATATACCGAATAAGGCTGTGTATGACAGACTTGTTCGAGCTACTTCAACGATTGACAATAAGAAGCTTAAAGATATGATATATCAAAATTTCATTGTTGAAATCAAAAATGATGAAAATGATGAAATTTTAAGTAATAATGAAAAAAAGAGATTAGTTGAACTCTTACAATACGAACAGTTTCAGTTAAAGCTAATAAAAGAAGAAGGGGCTATTGACCGTATTTATCAAAAAGTAGCTGAAAATGAAACTGGTGATAGTAGAGATGTAATGGCGTTGTTTGAAACTTCAGATTTTGAAGTGGATGTTAATTTTTGCGATGATATGTATACTAATGGTGCAGCTAAAAATGCTATGAAAATGGCAAATGCCATTCTTGCTGATGATGAAATGCCTGAAAGACTGGCTGATTATATGAATACTCTGGTAAATAAGGTTATTCAGACATGTGCTGGATTGGAACCTGGAGATTTTGAACAGGTCTTTGTGGAAATTAGAAAAGAGATTAAAAGACAGGGAAAAAATCTTACTTTATTAATTGAGGATATTACAGCATTTACGGGTGTAAATGTTGCACTGCTAAATGTTTTGACTACTGAACATACTGGAATGTATGAAAGTCAAGAACTTTGTAGAATTTCCTCTATCGTAGGAACAACTGAAAAATATTTTAACGTTAACTTTATGGATAACCATAAGGATAGAGTTACACAATTCTTTGTTATTCCAAATGATGTGTTCGGTGAAGATCAGAATTCGCTATATGAATTTGTTGGTAGATATCTAAATGCAATGTCTTTGCGTGGCGATATTTTAGATGACTGGGCGAAGAATGGTGCTTCCATGAAAGAGTATCCTATTCATAAAGGAGAGGAAAAATCTCTTTGGGATACAATCGAAATTGCAAAGGGGAAGGAATTATCGTTATTCCCATTTACTAAAAAGGCAATTACGAATCTCTATATGTGTATTTTGCAGCCGGATTATAGAACTCCTAGATATCTGTTAAGAGATGTTATTGAGAGAGCTATGAGAAATTATCTATTCAAAAAGGAGAGTTTTCCTGAATTTACAATTGAAAGAATTAATGATATTCCATTTGAGAGTCTATATGTAAGTACTTATATTCATCAGCAAGTTGAAGAAAGCCAAGCAGACAGAGTCGAAAGATTTATAAGAGTTTGGGGTAATGCATCAGATCTGGAGTATGAAGAAAACGGTATAAAATATTTAGGTGGAATGCCAATTGGATTTTTTGATGATTTAGGAATCCCAACTTTTACAGGAAGAAAAGGTGATAAGCCGGTTAAAGTATCTGTAGAACCAATAAAACGACCACAGGATGGTTCAGATGTTACTCCGCCACCAGAACCTGTTACACCGAAAGTTGATCCAGCAATGGCGGACTTTTTACTTGGACAGAGAACATTACAAATTTGGATTGATGGTGGAGAACTAAATGTAGGTGCTACAACAAAAGATGTTGTGAATATTACAAAAGCTAGAGATGAAATAAATAAAAGATTTTTGATATCTGCAATTAACTGGCAGGTAGAGGGAGTGTCACTTGATAATTTGAATCGTGTAAAAGCAACGAAGGATTTTATAGGATTTGAAAGGCAGAAAAGAGCGGCCAAGAATGCATTGACGATTTTGCCGGCTGATAGAGAAACGCAGGGCTTGTTAGAAGCATTTTTAGCATATGTAACACTAGGAAACGGAAGCTGGAATTTTGATAATTCAGCAATGATGGTGTATCGTGTTCAGACCTGGGTTGAAAAGTGGAAAAAAACAATTATTGGAACTGTAAATGTTTTTGAAAATCAAACAGTAGATTATCAAGAATGTGCGATTGCTACTGAAATGATACGAGAAATAATGCAAGGAGTGTTTACAGGAACAAAAGTTGAAGGTATTCCAACAACAAATCTGATGGCTAAAAATCTGAAAAAAACTGTACAAAATTCACATTGTACAGAATGGAATTCGCTTGTGAATATGCTTGTGAATAATGATGAAAAAGTAAAAGATGTGATTACGCAGTATTACAATATTATTCAAGGTAACTTGAAATCATCGCAGGTGTTTATTAGAGCAACAGAATTTAATTCAGATGTACGCAAAGTTCAGAAGGCAAAGCTATTGATACCAGATGAACAAATTCTGTTAAACGATCCAATTCCACAACGTCGAGAAATTCGTGAGATATATGAAAAGATATATACGCGTATTCCAAAAGTTGCGGAAGCAGAAAAAGAAAAAGCAAATCGGTTACTGGAACAAATTGGTATGTATTTGGATTATGAGGATATTGACGATGAAGATATAGAAGATCTTATTGACAAAATAAAGCTCTTTTATGAGACTGCAAGCAGTTCATTAGTTAATATTCATGGGAATATTCAGGTATTGAATGGAATAAAAAAAGATGCTAAGACCATTTCAGTAGCTTTTAGTGAGGTGAAAAAGGGCATTGCGAGTACAGATGATTTAGATACATTGCTGATGTTCTCAAAAGACCCTTTGTCAAAAATTGAACGTATATTGTCAACTTTACAGGCAGTACAAAAGGATATTGAATATGTTGCACGGGATGTTGAAAAAAGAAGAGGCAATATTTTTGTAGATAATGGTGGTGACTTGAGTACGAGATATGTGGAATCACGCAATACGATTGAGGCGGATAGTAAGACTGTTATGGATTGGAAGGTGATGTAATGTTAGCAGATTTATTAGATCAGAGCATAATTGCTATGAAAGAAATATATGAATTAGAAAAATCTTCTAATGATGTACAGAAACAGGAAAAGAATGATAAGATTTTCTCTAACGTTGTAAGTGAGAATCATCTGATGGTTAAGGTTGTTACAAACAGTATGTCTCAATTGGGATTTGTTATCTCGCAGGAAACTAGGGGGAAGGTTATTGGATTGCTTAAATCATCGTATGATGCAGTATCGAGAGGGTTGATACAAGAATCTACAGCTAATTATTTGCAAAAGGAAGTATTTAATATTAAGAAAGCAATACTTCAAGAATGGTCAAACTACTATCATAGAGTGGCAGACCAAAAGATAAATATGCTTCAGACTATAAAAGGTATTGCACCAGAGCGAGAAAAAGTAGATTATGCATCCAATAAAATTAAATTGGGTGCTTCTTGGGATTTTAAACAGGATAATCTGGACAAGATGGAAAAAGGTTTGCAGGAAGCAGATGAGATAATAAATAGTTTGGGCTTTGGAGAAGATGGTGCCGAAATTCTTGTTTTCCTCAAGAAAGTTGCATCTGGAAAAGCAAGTGTTCATGATTTAACCCCAGATATATTAAATTGGTTAAAGGAGAACAACATGACATCTAAACTTGCAGTTAGTTTTAGATAAAGGAGGTGAGCGCTCATGATTAACCAGAGCACGCTTGAACTCCTATGAATTGTGTCATGGCAACTGGATTGAAATATTCAAACATCCTATTTGTTCGAATAGAGGCGGATGGAGGTAATGTATTTGGCGAGGACAGCAATGAAAAATCATACATGGAAGATGAAAGTGATGATTTTGATTTTTGATTAAAGTTTTGATTGAGTATTTTGGAACAAAGATTCGAATTGCGAGGGCATACTTTGGGACTCGTAAAGTCATATACTAAAGACAATCAAAGAGTTGATATCATTTACAACTAATAAGGGAGTGTGTGATTATGAGAAATAACAAGAATTCTATCGTAGAAAACGTAATTTTGTTTCTGCTAGCTATCGGAGTATTTGCTATCATAGGTGGATTCGCAGGATGGTGGTCTGGTTCTGATGATGAAGAGTATTATGATTATGACTATTCACCATCAAGTTCATACTCGTCACACAGTAGTTCATCAGAAAGCAGTACAAATTCTTCGGGCAGCAGTACGGACAGCTATAGCAATTCCGGTAGCAGCTCTACATATTCAGGAAGTTCTTCAAGCAGCAGCTCCGGTTCAAATAAGTATTATCATGATTCATACGATGATGGTTATGATGATGTCTATATGGATGGAGACTATGATGATGACAGATACGACAGCGATGATGATTATGCTGCCGGTGTGGATGATGCTATTGATGACGATGATGAGGACTGGTAAAATAGTTGGAGGTGTACTGATATGCCATAGGATGGATACGGTGGAGGTGATAATGATGGCAAAGTCAAAAGAAGGTGGTCAGAGTGGGACTATTTAAGAAAAAGACAGTTACAAAGTCATATGATAAAGAAAATAAGAAACCGGTAATCAAAGCGAGCATATGTAATGGTGAGCAGGTTGCAGGCTTTAAGAACATTCATACAGGTAAGATAGAAGAAGTTATGCTGATAAAGAACCAGGCAGACCTTGATGCATTCAAGAAAATGTATGGAATAGATGGAGAGATAGAGAAGGAATATTAAACGAGGGATTTGAAAAAATTAAGAAGAAAGGTATAACAGGAAGTAAATAATGGTAAAGAAGATAATGCGTGATCCACTGTTTCTTGCACAGAAATCAGTGGATGCTACAGAAGATGATAAACAGGTGGTTACGGATTTACTTGACACATTGAGAGCAAATCTTGACCATTGTGTTGGAATGGCAGCTAACATGATTGGCGTGAAAAAGAATATCATAGTGGTTGCGGCCGGACCATTCCAGTTTGCCATGATTAATCCGGTGATTACCGGAAAATCAGGAGCTTTTCAGACGGAGGAAGGCTGTCTTTCGCTGGAGGGCGTGAGACCATGCACAAGATATAAAGAGATTGAAGTGGATTATCTCGACCAGAATTTCAAAAAGAAACATGGCAAATACACAGGCTGGACAGCACAGATAATTCAGCATGAGGTGGACCATTGTAATGGAGTGGTGATATAATATTATAAATAAAATAATATTCATATATAATGAATATAAAACTATCAGCAAAACTGTTGAGTGAAAAACAACAAAAATAGTTTTGATATATTATAGAATGAAAGAAGAATAAAGTTATGGAATATCAGGTAGTGAATGAAATATCATCATTTTGGGAGAATTTAATGCTCCCCATTATTATGGGAATTATAACAATTATTTTTATTTTATGGATTATGGGGGGAAATAATAGAAATTATTTATTTGATAAAATTCTAACTGATAATTCAAATAAATATGTTCTTTCAAATGGCATATATATTCCTAAAAAATTAACTAAAGGAAATATGTTGAGAAAAAAATTCGTCAATTGTAATCTGAGATTCCATACCCACATCTCAGACTGATTTAAAAAGT
>ERZ1034847.215-NODE-215-length-30948-cov-80.058233_pt1 | contig 30948 bp, 27 predicted proteins | sample MGYA00520633_ERZ1034847 | MGnify/ENA primary metagenome ERZ1034847 (study PRJEB33766, sample SAMN09781732) | gut metagenome | biome: gut microbiome | host: Homo sapiens | place: Madagascar | study: EMG produced TPA metagenomics assembly of the PRJNA485056 data... | reverse complement strand
GTTTTTTACTTTTTCTATAATCGACGTATAATAATAAATGTGAAGTTTCATTTCACATTGGGGCTGTCTAGGTCTCGACAGGTGAGGAGGAACTTTAAGAGCAGCGGATTGGTCACCTAATGACCTTACACAAACACAAGTGCCAAGAAAAACGTGTCATTCTTCCGTCAGCCCTCTTTCCAAATGGCTGCTGCTTACTAATCTAGAATTAGTTACCAGTTTTGCCTAGGCATTAGTTCCTAGGCCACGGACGTGTCTTGAAGAACTCGGTGAGTTTTCTTCTTGTACGCGTAAACAGATTCACCTTATCTTTATACTTTTTCTTGCCAGTAGAAAGACGGACACAAAGACAGGGAGTCGAGTTTCCTTGGTCGACTGACACCATGAGATTCGACTGACAAGTCAGCCTAAGCTGTAGTGCTTGAAGCGGGGCCTCATTTGGACAGGGGTTCGATTCCCCTCAGCTCCACCATTAGATATGAAATGTCCCCCAAAATTTTGCCCAAATAGGGTAAAATGAAAAGGAGGATTTTTTTATGAAATTAACTCTAGAAGAAAAGCTTGAAAATGTTAAATTACACATAGAAGATGGAGTGCCACTTTATGAAATACAAAGAACGAGACGCCAAAATGTTTCATAACTCAAGTATTTTGTGGCGCTTTATCGAAAGTGGGGAAAAAAGGCATTTATAAAAAATCAAGAACGAAGGCAATATTCACGAGAAACAAAATTGAAAGCAATCAAAGAGCATTTTGAAAACAATAAATCATATAGACAAATTGCGATTGATTTAATGCTTACAGAGCCAGGGATTGTTTCAGATTGGGTAGCGATGTATAAAGAAAAAGGTGAAGAATCAATTAAAGATACATGCTCAAGAGAAGCATATAAGCATCATGATGATAAAGTGTTGGAAAAAGAATATAAAAAACTTTTAGAGCGGACAAAAGCGGAGAATGAATACTTAAAAAATCATTTTCCCTGGTTCTAGAAAGAAGCAAACAATCAAGGAAAAAGTAAAGGTTGGAAAAAAGCTTAGGGGAGAAATATAAATTATCATTGCTTCTTGAAATTGCATGTTTATCCAAACAAGCATATTATTATGGATTGAAAAATATGTGTTACAAGGCGAATAAAGATAAAATCTATGAAGAATTGATAGTGAAAATATTTAATAAAAACTATCAAAAATATGGTGTAAGGAGAATGACAGATGCAATAAATATAGAATTATCCAAGCAAGAATTACCTAATATTAATCATAAACGTGTTGAAAGAATTATGAAAAAAATAGGAATCCAAGCAAGACCAAAACAAAGAAAACATATATCATATAAAGGTGATTTTGGAAAGAAATGTAAAAAACTTTTACTTGAAAAGAATCTATTAGAAGATAAAAACCTTTATGTATATAAAAGAGATTTTGAAACAAGTGGTCCATATCAAAAATTAGGTACTAATATAACTGTATTTATTATGCCATATGGGAAATTATATCTATCTCCAATTATTGATTTTCACACAAGAGAAATACTAGGATATAATGTTTCAAATCATCCAGATTATCGTCAAATGGATAAAATGATCAAGGACTTAGAAAAGAAACATGGGAAACAAATAAAAGGAGCAATTTTACATAGTGATCAAGGCTGGCAATATCAAATGAAAAGATATCAAGAAAAGCTAAAACAATTAGAAATTGAACAATCAATGTCTAGAAAAAGAAATTGCTTAGATAATTCTCCAACAGAAAATTTTTTCGGGAGAATGAAAGAAGAAATGTTTTACGGGAAAGAATATCTTTATAGTGATATGGATAAATTAATTAAAGCAATTGTTAAATACATTGAATATTATAATGAAGAGCGAATAGTAAACAAATTTCATATGAGTCCATTAGCATATAAAATAAAACTATTGTCAAATCAATCAAATTAATGTTAAATATAGGTAGAGTTGCTAAACCCATGGGCAAAATAAATGGGGACACATCAAAAGCCTGAAGTAAACAATCAAAGTTCAAATGCATAAAGGAGTTTGGTTTTATGAAAATATTTATTAGTCATTCATCAAAAGATAAATTTGTAAAAAGTTTTGTAGATTTTTTAACTTCATTAGGAATTAACCCTAATGATATCTTTTGTAGTTCGTTAGAAGGCCAAGGAGTAAAAAATGGGACTCGAATCAATGATTCTGTAAGAAAAGAATTTAATGCTTCTGACTTAAAAGTATATTTGATATCTCACAACTTTTTAGAAAGTACATATTGTGTTCAAGAATTAGGAGCGCTATGGTCTTTAGGTGACGATAAACCACATTTTATATTTAAGTTTGAAGATGTTAATGACAATGATATCAAAGGATTTGTTGATTCAAGTTATAAATATAACTTAGTTAATACTGATGGCATGGCATGTTTTTATGATGAAGTTGCAGATTTATTCAAACTTCAAAATAAACAAGCTGTTATTAGCAGAGCAATTGATACACTATTAACAAATATAAAAAAAGAAGTAACTGTGTTAGTTGAGGATAAAGATAAAACGTCAAAAGAACTTGAAGCAGAAAAAGTCAAGAATCTTGAAAAACAATTTGATGATTTGTCTATAGGCGAAAAGAAAATAATCGGAAGTATTTATTTTTCTGAGGATGCTGTAGGATATTATTCAATATCTAATGGGACAATTGGATTATTACTTTCAAAGTTATTTTTAGTTAGAACTGCTAATATTTCTACAGAATTCCAGCAATTTCCGTATGCATTACAGCCATGGGCAAGAGCATTTATTAAAAATAATAAAAAAGTACAAAATGAATTATTGAATCTAATTAAGAATAAGGGTGGTTACATTCAAGATAATCCATTTAATTTCTAGTGTAAATAATTGTAGTGGTTTTATTCTTAAACTTGCATTTAAGGAGAATAATTAGAATGAAGACATATGTGGGTAATTTAAATTATAATGGTCAAGAAACTCTTTATTTATTTGACGGGCAAACTATAGAATTATATACTTCAAGGGAGCAATCAGATGAAATCTTATATACAAAATTAGCTGATGGAGCAAAGGCTTTAACAAACGAAAGAAAGCCATTGGCGAACGATGTTTTAAATGGTGTTGTTTTTGATACGGGTGAGGAGATAATATTTTTAATTGATCCAAGTAATTATGGATATCATAGCCATGGCTTTGAAGATTGTATTATAGATATACCAGTTCATGATTATATTTTATTAAAGCCTGATTCAAATCCTGAGCTTTCTGGGGTAAAAATAGCATATTTATCGAAAGAATTTAGCAGATTTTTAAATGTGAAGCCAAAAATTGATTTTCAGAGAGGCGAAAACAATATATCAAGTCTTTTCGATGTTAATACTGCTTCAATTAATAATAAATCAATTTTTACTATAGATAATGTTGATTTTGAATTATCACCTACTTGGTCTTTAAATCATAAAAATGGTTATAACCTATCGTTAGGGATCTCACTATTAATAAAAAAAGAAATTGATTGCAAAGAAATTATTAAAAATTATCATTCATTGGAGAAACTCATAAAATTTTTATTTTATAGAACAGATATATGCCCTGATAAAATCCTTATATATTTTTCCTATAAAAAAGGTGAGATTATATGCAATCACCACAAGGAATACAATCCTATTCCCGAGGAATATGATTCAATTTGGAGAGATTCTATTCCATGGAATTGTTGCTATGATATAGTCGGTGAAATATACAAAAAGATTTATTCAAACCAGTTATATATGATTCATATTCCAGAAACCATCGATAAACGCTTATGGATATCAGTGAATGACATATCGTTATTATCATCTGCATTTGAAAATACATTTACATTACTTCATAAGAAAGAAGAAATTTTTTTTAATGAAAAGCGTATAACAGCAGAACAAAATGCTAAAGAAAATATAAATAGTTTGATTTTAAATTCATCAGGTAAAGAAAAAGAAATTTATAAATATTTATTGAAGAGAATAAATGATAAACGTTTGGAAGATATTTTGTATTTTTGCTTTGATAAGTATTCATCAATGCTAGAATGGGTAAAGAACAAATTTGCTCCTGACACAGATTACAAAAAAATAGCTAAAACATGCGCTGATAATAGAAACGATATTGATCATGGTAATAAATATGAAGTCGCTCATGAAGTAGCTAGTGCATTTTGTATGCTAAGAGCTCTAGTGTTGTGTATGCAATTAAAATCAAATGGAATGTCTGATGAAGATATTACAAAATCAATCCAACAAGTATTTGGATTGAGAGGATTAGAAATATAATCTCAACTGTAAATAATAGTAGTGATTTGATACTAATTATTACATTTAATAGAAAACTATTTGAAAAGATATGCTAAATACTGTCGTTTAGTGGAATCTAGATACATACGTAAAATAACTGTATGTGATTGACAGTTGAATTATTACTGTATTTTATTGCTGGAAAATAAGAATTGGAAAACGACAGATTAGACATATTTTACATTGTACTGTAAAATATAATTAATAAATATCTTGCTTCTCTTCGTAAAAATTATGATGATATGGTAACATTAAATATAATATATTCGATGGATCTAGGTAATATAAGGCGTATGGCTTTTTTATGGGGGCTATATTTATGTATGATGCTGAATTAAGAGAAGAAAAAAGAGCTTATCAAGAAATACAAAGGGAGATTGATAGATTAATAGTTATGAATCTCAAATCAAAAAAATGATGAGTGAATTTTCAAAAATTGATGGTGGTGCAGAAAAACAAATCGAAGCACAACTAAATGATCTAGAGAAGAACATTAAAAATATTGAAAAAGAATTTAAAAAAGCCATTGATGAGCAAAAGAAGAATTACTTAAAGTTGCTTGATGATGAACGAGATTATGCAATGAAACGATTGAATCAAAAGACTGATTCGTTATTTGATGAATATCAGTCTGTTTTGTCTTCTTGCTTTGTATTTAAGGGGGACTTATAATGGCAGAATTGAATGAATATCAAATTAATCAAATAACTACTAATATCAAGCAATTTAGTGAAACTTATAAAGAATTAACTTATAAGATTAGTAAATCAAATTTAGACAGAAAATTTGATAAAGCTGTAAGTAATTTAAAAACTTATATAAATGATACAAAAAAAGCTATTCAAGATGCTGAAAAGGCATTCAAAATTGCCATCGAAGGGGAAAGGCCTTTTTTGGGACTATTATCAACAAATGGTTTAAATGATATAATCAACAAGAAATTTAGTGAATCATCTGAGGTAATTAATAAAATAATAAAAGAAAATGATGATAATATAGAAAACATTATTAACTCATTACCGACAATTGGAAAAGCAACTAATATATCTGGAATTTATAATTCAACCGAATATGCTGGTGCTAACAGCATTATTTTCCAAAGAGGGATTTGCCTTTTCCCGCAAGAAATCCAGTATACACTTTGAAATATCTCGTGTACTGCGACAAATTGACATGTCCGCCTTATCGGTATAACTTGCATCAATAGTGTATCATTATTTAAGCTTAAAAAAATAATAAAAAAGAGTTTTTGCTATTAAATATATATAATTTTTCGATATTCACAAATTAGTAAAGAAAGGCCATTCAAATTTTCATTGCTTAATCGAAGTAGGAATTAAGTGTTGCACCCATTTTCAGGGGATAATATGCAAGCTAAATAGGGGATATTGCGGACCATGGAAAGATATTTAGCGATACTTCCACACCCGTGGCCTATAAGATCCCAACGTGTGGAAGACCATCTCATAGTTTTTTTGCATACGAGAAAAAAGTGGATTTCTCCTTCATCAAGAAGGGAATTTATGTATCTCAGAAACAGACTGGATTATATTATCAGGAAACTAGCAAAAGACTAAATTGAATTTTCTATTGCATAAACGGAATTGACATTTTCAACTATCAATTATAAATAATTATGGACAAAATATCATCTATAAAGAAAAACTGTCTTGTAAGGCGGTGCAAATGAGTTTGAACAACGAGAAGAGTTTTAGTTAATCATATTTGACTGACTTTACTCTTACTCTATCTTATCTTCTTCACCTCTTCTTTGTTTTTCCCATACTTTTTTAGTTACCCATGGATAATCAACTATGGTTAAGAAGAGACACCCTGCTGATATCGGCCAACAAAAGTATTCATCATTCTTTAAATTTGATTCATAATTGATAGTTAAAGTAATAAATAGAGCAATAGCAATTATAGAAACGATAACTATTAAAAATTTTCTTTGTTTTTTTAAGAAATTGATGTTCTTTTCATTCATTAACAGCCCTGTCAAAATTGCAATAACAAATATACAAAAATTAGGAATCTCGAAATAGCATGTTAATGTAAATGTTTGAAATGCATTTAAATTCTCTCTTGCTAAAAACTCAAAAAGATATTCAAGAGAAAAAATGACAATTTCAGCTAATACCAAACTAATGATATATCTAACTTTATTGATAGCTAAATCTGATTGGTGTTGTTCCATAGGTATATATTATAATTCCTCTAGTGATAGTATAACCAAGAATCTTATCAACAATATAACTGAAAGCGATAGATAAAAGGTTCTTTACTACGAAATACACGATTGCATTAGTTGCAAGAGTAACCAAGATGCCGGCTGCTGCTGCAATAATAACATTTCCAGTTAGACTAGCAAGTAAAGAAATTGTAACCGCATAAAGACATTAGGAGGAACTAAAAAATGAAATTTGAAACTATATATACTGATTTTAAAAATTTATTTCCGGAAGAAAAAGAATATTTTTCTACGTGTGAAAAGAATTCCGTTATCGGAGATGAGGGCGACGAGTTATCGCATATGTCATTCGGAATATTTGTCATGCCTTTCATCTACAGACTTTTGGAAAACGAAGATGATGCAAGGCTGAGAAAAGCGTTCTCTTTCTTTGAAAATATGGCTAAAAGCGAAGATTATAGGGTGCAAAACTTGCTTCAAGTCACTATATTGGAAAATCTTACAACCGAAAGCGAAGAAATATACAAAGCCGCCCAAAAATACATTGGTCCTGAGACGAAGACATTTGTAAATCAGGTAGCCACCTATATGAATATAGAACCGATGATATGAAGAAAAATAGCGGCCTTTTTGGCCGCTATTTAAGTCCAAATATTACAGTTAATACTAGTGGTATGAAAGATTATTTTGATTTGTTCTTGAGCTTGATTATGTAGTCCAAGGACAATCTCATCTCATTATCATCTCTATATGAATTAACTAGATTCCTAAATAATTCTTCATTGTTGTATTTGTTGATGAATGATATCTGCTCAGGGGTCAATGAACCAATTCATCTATTCACTTAACATCCAAAAACAAAGAAGGCAATTGATTCTTTATACTCAAATTTTGTTTTCTTAATTCTTGTATTAAGTTATTTATAAATTAATGCCATCTTTCGTAGGATTGTAATATAGCCGATTACATAATTAAAGAAGAATTATTGCTTATAATTCAACAATCTTAACATTATTTATATTCTCTCCAAAATGATTTATAGAAATAATAGTCTTATCTTTAAACAAATTATTAATCAGGCTAATAATTTGTTTATTTGTAATTGAATCTATTTTAGAATTCATTTCGTCCAAACAGATGATTGATGAATCCTTCAATAATATCCTTGCTATATTAAATAATTGAAGTTCTCCAGAAGAATATTCATTAGGATTTAATTTTATATCTATGTCTTTTATCTTCGATAATCCCACTTTATTTAAAGCATCGAATACTGATTCTTTTGAAATTGAATCATTTAATAAAGTCATTTCTTCATAAATGGTTCCACCATTAAAGAATGGATCCTGATAAACGATAGAAAACAATCTATTCCTTTCTTCTTCATTCAATAAGAATGATGGTTTTCCTCCTATTGCTACATCACCTTCATTCGGCTTTAACAAGCCAAGAATAAGTTTCATTAAAGTCGATTTCCCTTTTCCACTTTCACCTTTTAATAAAATCTTATCTTTTTCTTTTATATCAAGATTAAAATTAGATAAAACATCTTTATCTTCATATTTAAAACTGCATGATTTAATTTCAATACTATATCCTTTTATTTCATCGTTATTATTCAAGACTTCAGAATATTCAAAGAACTTATTTAATCTTTGATATGAAGCGATGGATTGTTGAATAGTTTGTATTTCCATTCCTATGTTTTCAATTGGAGAAAACAAATCACTTATCAAACTCAACGATGAGATGATCATTCCAACAGTCATATTAAATATGTCAGGTTTTAAACCTGAAACTAAGATTATAGTTGCAATCAAAATACATCTAATCATCTGCATTATCGGTGAAAATATTGCATCATAGAAATAAGATTTTTGGCTTTCCTTATAATTAGTATTTAAAATAGTCTCATATCTATTTTTAGAATATTTATATGCTTTATTTATTTTTATTTGTTCTATATTCTCTATAGATTCAAATAGAACTTCATTAGCATTTCCATCACAAGATTTAACTTTCTTTTGTGCTTTTAACATCCTTCTTTGAAAGAATAAAGTCATCAATATTATCAAAGGTAAAACAGCAGTGACTATCAGACCAAATATATAGCTATACATATAAAGCGATATTAATATTCCAACCATCTTAAACAAATCGCTGATCATATCTATTATTCCATCTTCAAAAAGACTGTTTAACGAATTCAAATCATTTCCAAAATATCCTTCATATGTTCCTATATCTACATCAGTTAAAAGCCTGTAATCAATCTTGGAATAATGATTTATCATAGCCTTTCTAACATATGCAAAATAATATTGTGAAAAAGAAAGAAGCAGATAATTCTTTAAGAAATTAGATAATCCATATAAGACATAAGATAAGACATAAGCACAAATAAGAATAACTAAGACAGTCATGTTATTCCTATCTAAATAATCATCAGTTATTATTCTAATCAACTGAGCTGGAGTCAAAGACAGAAGAATCGAAACAACTAAAGCAAGAATACATAAAATTGATTTTATTTTATTTTGCTTAATATATTTCCAAAGTAATTTCTTTATCATAATCACCCCTCCACCAAAGATTTAAACGAATCATCTTTCAATAGATTAAAGTATGTATCTATCTTTGCTATTCCATCATTCAAATAAATGATTTTATCCAGTTTCTTCAAAATATTTTCATCATTGGTAACAATGAAAAACAATCCGTTCATATCTAATACTTGATTTGAAATAGATTCAGACATCGATCTTTCCAAAGAAGAAAATGGATTATCGAGTAAATACATATTAGATTGATGATACAAGCTTCTAGCTAACATCAATCTTTGCTTTTGACCACCACTGATATTCACCATTGTCGGATTGATCTCAGTATTGATATCTAATTGAGAATCTGTAAGACAAGCTGAATTCAAGGCTTCTTTTATATTTCCATCTCTACCTAATTCAATGTTATTAGCAATAGAATCTTTGAATAGAGATTCTTTAGAAGGGCAATAAGAAATAACTTGATTTTTAGATTTAAATAAATCTTTTAAATCTATTCCATTTAGTTTTGCTTCCCCATCATATTCATATAGACCAGTTAAAGACTTTAAGAGAGTTGATTTTCCTGTATGCACTCTACCTACAATTCCAATCTTTTCATCTTTATTAAAACTATAAGTTATAGTTGGAGTTTTAAAATCATCATAAGAATATGAGAAATCGATTAAAGATAATCCATCAGAATTAAACTGATATTCTTCTTCTTTTTCTATATCATCTTCTAGGAAAGGCTTTATACGTTTCCATGTAACTTTAAGCCCTTGATATGCATTGAAAGATTTTCCAACCTTTGCTCCTTTATTGGCTATCAAAACAAAAGTTGTAAGAATAGTTGTGAATGTTCCTATATCATAAGTTCCATCGATGACATTATTTAAGCCAAAGTATAAGACAAAGAACAATCCTATAAATCCAATTGATGAATATATAGATTCCATACTAGCTTTATAAACTAAGTTCTTCACATTCTTTTTAGCTAATATGTCGACTTCTTTAGAATATTGATTTATATATTTCTCATTTACTCCCATTCCTCTAAAATAAATCTCATTTTTCAACATATTCAAAGTACTATCTTTAAACTTAGATGAATACTCTTTGTAATCTTTTGTAGTCATATATACTTTCTTCTTTAGAAACAAAGAAATAATTATAGATATGAGAACAAAAGGAAGACTCATAAGGGCAATTTTATAATCTAATAAAAAATAAGAAACTATATATCCAATCATCAATATCACTGTATCAAATATCTCTGTAGTCAATTTTCTGATACTTTCACAAGTATCAGAAATATCAGTCGTATTCTTATTCAGGATATCTCCAACTTTATTTTGCTCATAAAAGACCATATCCAAACTCAACATATGATTGAAACATTTATTTCTCATCAAATAATTCATCTTATTTGAAAATACTCTAACCAGATATCTTTTCAAAAATCTGTTTATTTGAACAAAAATTGTCAAGCCTAAAAATATCAATGATGATTTGATAATCAAATCAGTATTTTGTTGTTTGATGCTATTGATAGCATCTCCTTCTATCCTAGGGATAAAACTCATCAATGAATCATAAAGAATTCCAGTGATGGTTAAAGGAACTAGTATCCCCCAAAGATAATAGAAATAATATCTAATTTTATTATAGTGTTTCATTTTCCTTGCTTTCTAATCTGTTTTGATTTTGTATATACTTTTGTCAATAAAGATAAAAATTGTTCTTTTTCTTCATCGCTAAAAACAGAGAAGACTGATCGATAATAGTTGTCTTCTAAATCGACGATATCCTTTTTAAACGACTCAGCTTTATCAGTTGGATAAAGTTCATATGACCTTTTGTCTTTTTGGCTTCTCTTTCTATCGACCAAGCCCTGATCTATCAATTTCTTTACTATTCTAGTTATCAACGCTTTATCTAATCCTAACAACTTTGATAGTCTTTCCTGAGATATGCCTTTGTTATGTCTTATCAAATGCAAAGACATTTCCTCAGAAGATGAAAAGTCATCCATTTCTTTGTTCTTTCTCTTATACAAATCCAGATTTCTACTAATCTTAGTTATATAACGATATCTTTCATCCATAGACTGCTCCTTAAAATAGTTGATTAATCAACTATTCATAGACTAAAACTAGCTATTATATTTGTCAATACATCAAAAAAGAAAACTGCCGATAACTCCAAGAATTGGAGTTTCTCAGCAGTTATTTAATATTTGAATTTTTATTTGCTTTCGATGAATTTAAGGATATCATCATATACAATTTGATGATTGTCTTCATTTAATATCTCATGAAGCATATGATCATATCTCTTATATTCGACGTCTTTATATCCTATCTTTTTGAGGTAATTCATCGATTTAGTTAAGCCCTTATCATATCCAGTCAAGAAATCGCCATCCCCATTGAAAGATCTGATTCTTAATTCAGGATTCTTGCATTGATAATGTTTGATCTTTCTAATTTCATTATTAGATTTGATTAGCACTTTATATCCACCAATGGTAAACTCATCTGCAAAAAGCTCATCCGCATTCTTCTTTCTAATGTTTTCTTGACTATAAGAAAGCCAAAGTTTCTCATCTTTTGCCAGACCACTAGCATTTTTTAATAGTTTGGATTTTTTAGTGTATCCGCCTTTAAAGAAAGCTACTACACCACACATAAAATCACCGAGCCAAGCAAAATGCTCGTATTCAACAGTCCCAGTCAATATGAGATTCTTAATCTCATCATCATGCTTTTCTAGATATACTCTAGCTAATTGGCTCCCTAAAGAATGTCCAAACAAAGTCAAATCCTTGCCTGGATATTTGCTCTTGATGAAATGGGTCACCACTACGGCATCATCAATCAATTCATCAAGATTGATGAAATGACCACGAGGATATTTCTCGTTGACATATTCACCATGCCCTCTTAAATCAGAAATAATTACCGCATATCCATTTTTGTTTAAGAATTCACAGAAATCATAATATCTTTGCTTATGCTCCAAAGACCCATGAATAATTTGAAATAATCCTTTAGGATTATCGCAAGGAAAGAAAGTCACTGGAATCTTCTCGCCATCGAATGCATCCAAGAATAATTTTTCCATTTTTAAATCCTCACTCTTTCTTGTCATCTTTATTTTCTTCTATTTTCTCTTTAGTATCAAGAAGCTTTGGCTCTTCTTTAATATTTTTATTTCGTTTCTTAGCAAATCCATAGCCACCAGAAACATCATAAACATTAGTGATAGTGATAAAAGCTGATGGATCTTCGTCGTTTACAATCTTTAAGAAATCTTGATACTCTTCTTTAGTGAAAGATGCATATACAACTTTTCTTTCAACACCTGTATATCCACCTTGCGCTGTATAAATAGTAGTTCCTCTTCTCATCTTAGTATGAATAGCATGGGATATGTTTTCCCAATGAGAAGATATGATTTCTGCATGCAATACTTGTGATCCACCGACAAACACCTTCGCTATGATTTGAGAGCATATAACAGCAGACATTATGCCTATCAAAGAAGTGATGATATCCATGTAAGCAAACATACCAGCTGCAATTATGATTATATCGATAATAATCGAAACGGTATTAGCCTTCATCTTTGTGTGTTTACTAAAATAAACCACGAGACACGTAGTTCCACCAGCACTTCCACCTCCTTTAAAGGCTAAAGAAGTTGCTAACCCCATAAAAACACCGCCAAATACTGCTGCAACAATGCTTACAGCTAAAGGATCATATCCACTTCCTATAACGGGATTAGGATATGAAGACATGTATTCTTCTATTCTCAAATAATGAAATGACTCGACATTTCTAATGGCTGTAAATATAAAGACAAAAGATGGGTAAGTAATAGCTGAAATACTATTCTTGATCAAAGATGAAAATCCTAATAGGATAAAGGCTAAAATAAAAAAGAAAATAGTCAACAATAGAATAATAAAATCAGTATCTATCCAAGACGGATAGTTATTGTTTGTCGATCTCTTTATTATTTCCATAATAGTCAAAGCTATTCCTGAATTTCCACCCATAACAATATTTCCGGGAATTAGAAAGAATGATGTTGCAAAAGCTAGCAATACACTTCCTAAAAATATCAGAATCAAGTTCATCGCAACTTTCTTAGGAGGTAAACTTAAAAATGTTTGCTTAAAGTCTTCCTTATATTCTTCTTTTTTTCTATCCAACCAACTCATCTTTATATCGGCATCGTTATTCATATGTTCAACCTCTTAACACAATTCAATTGTATATGATAAAAGTGTTTTTCTATTTAGGTTGTTATAATTAATTAGCTTTCTCATGAAACAAATAAAGAAAAAGACCTTCCCCAGAAGGTCTTGTCTAATCAATTTAACTTCTTCGACAAATCGATTGCTGTTTGAATTCCTTTATCCAAGAATTCTCTTAAGGCTACTTCGAAACCTCTAGGATCTTCTTTCATCGATTTTTCTGAGACTTCGAATACTCTAAGGTGATGCCAATTTGCTCCACTATATGGTCTTGCCCAGGGTCTATCAACGAATACTTTTTTAATCCTATTAAATGCTTCAGTTCTAATAGATGTTAATTCATCATCCTCATCAGGAATAGGGAAGGTTAAATCTATCGTGTATCCTTCATGGGACTGCTCGTCATGTGTATCAAATGTGTAAAGCTCGAAAAGACAGAAATATCTAAATCTAAACTTTCCAATAACCTTTTTATCTTGAGCAGGATAATTCTTATTTATTGCATCGATTTCAGGAGTTGAAAATCTGACACATAAATGGGGTGGGACGCCTTGCGTTGAATCTTCACTTCTATAATCGATGAAATCATTCTTCTTTTTGGGAACACTAATTTCTTTCTTTTCCAAGAATTTATCTATTTCAGATTGAATAATATCCTCTGTGCACATGCTATTACCACCTTTATTATGAAAAATTGCTACTTTTTATACCACAAAATCGAATATTTAGAAACTATCGGAACGCATAATACTCAAAATATTGAATTTTATCTCCTTTGTGTTACGTATCCATAAACTTAAACAGATCAAGGACACACAACATATCAGACATAAACAAGTCTTAGATACAATAAACAATTAATTCTTGAATTTGATAAAAACAGTGGATTTTATAGTTGCTCTAATCACCACAAAAATATTACTTTCTTAAAATGTCAATCACGTCTTCTATATCCACAAGATGATATTCATCATATTTTTCTTCCATAAGTCTTACTGGAGCTTTCTTATAAATATCTTTGCTAGATTCACCAGTTAAAATATTCCAATATCTATATACATAACCGATCCAATATAAGATTTCTTCATCAAAACTATGCCCTATAGTGCTTAGCTTCTTTTTACTACTTTCCAAGAACTTCTTCATGATTATCTTATCATCTGCTAGTTTTTTAATACTTATTTTAGAGTCCAAATCTTTGGCTATATCAGAATTCATAAAAACTTCAATAAAAATCTCACTATCAAAATTATATTTTCTTGAATTTTCAAATAATCTTCCTTGCATATCAGCTAAGCAAAGATCAATTCTATCTTTTCTCATTTATATCACCAGATGTGTTTTAACAAAGAAAAGCATTCGTTTTATAGACTAAATAATAAATTACCAGTTTTGATGATTGAGAAAAGACGATTGCCATTAATAATATGCTATCAAACAAACATATTCAGCAGCCTTGACTATTTTTTTTTTTTTAGAATAAATCTAGTAAATTTCTTTACAAAATAAAGAAAATGAGGATTCTTTATGGAAGAACAGTACGCAATGGCTTTTGATGCTATATTAGAGGAATTAAAGAACAGAGGAAATAATAAATCTGAGCAAGGAACCATTTTTGAAGATTTTTGTAAAATGATTCTAGAAAAATCCCCATTCTTTGCTGATGATGTAAACGAGGTTTGGACTTGGAAGGAATTCCCAGGGAATGCAGGAATGCATGATACTGGCGTTGACCTTGTTGTTTTGGATAAACAAGGCACATATTGGGCTATTCAATGCAAATTCTATAATCGTGATTCCAAAGTTTCAAAAGCCAGCATCGATTCCTTTATATCTGCTTCAAATCGTCCTTTTATTATTGATGGTAAGACTTATAACTATTCGCAAAGACTTGTTTTCTCGACAACAGATGATATAAGTGAGAACGCTTCTGGATTATTTACAACAATTGGTCCTGATATCATTAGAGATTGCGGTATTAATTGGGGTAATTTCAGCTTTGATGATATAGAAAAAATCTCCATTTTCTCTAAGAAAACTCCAAAAGAACATCAAAAGGAAGCTATTGAAGATGTGATGAAAGGATTTGAGACTAATGACCGCGGAAGACTTGTCATGGCTTGCGGCACTGGTAAAACCTTCACATCATTGAAAATTGTTGAAGCTCTTTATAAGAAATTCTCCTTGGATACAAATAATGATTTTAAGAATTTCAATGTTCTATATCTTGTTCCTTCTATAGCTTTACTTTCTCAGACCATTGTCAAATGGAAAACTCAACAAACATTTGGAACTAACGTTAGAACTTTTGGTGTTTGCTCTGACCAAACTGCAGGTCAAACTAAAAGAAATAGAAAAGATACCGATGAAATACTTGTTCAGATGCCTATTCCTGCCACCACTGATATTCAACGAATCCAAAAGGAATACACATCTAAAAGGTGCGGAGTAAATATTTTCTTTTCGACTTATCAATCAATTGATGTCATCAGCAGTTTAGCTAAAACCTGCAAGATTACATTTGATATTGCTATTTGTGATGAAGCTCATAGAACTATTGGATCTTATAAGACATCTGGAGAAGATCTCTCGAATTTTGTAAAAATTCATAAAGATTCTTTTGTACCTTGCAAGAAGCGCTTATACATGACCGCAACTCAAAAAATCTACTCAACGGGTGCCAAACAGGATGCCAAAGATGGTGGATATGAAGTTTACTCAATGGATGATGAATCTATTTATGGACCTCTTTTCCATTATCTTTCATTTGGAGAAGCTGTTAGTAAAGGGTTGCTCACTGACTATAGATTGGTTGTTCTTACCATAAGAAAGAAGGATGTTGTAAAGTTAAAGCTTCCTCAAACTGCCTTCGCTAATCTTGACGATGCTTCACGAATAGTTGGATCCCTTTCCGCATTGTCAAAGATTCCTTCCGAACTAAATCCTGATGAATTCAAGCTTGATCCAAAGCCAATGAAGCGAGCCGTCGCTTTTTGCTCAACCATTGCTCAAGCCAAATCTATAGCCGAATCATACAATCACCTTAAAGATGATAGCTGCCTTGGAAAAGACTATATGGAAGGGCAAAACTTTGTTATTCCAATGGCTAAGCTAATAACTGGCCAAGACAACACAAAAGAGAAGAATAAGATGCTTGATTGGCTTAGAGGAATTGGAAAGGATGAAATTGAAGACGGCACCTGTCATATTTTGACCAATGCAAGATGTTTGAGTGAAGGAGTTGATGTCCCTTCTCTTGATTCTGTCATCTTCATGGCAAAGAAACGTTCACAAGTGGATATCATTCAGGCTGTAGGACGTGTAATGAGGAAATTTGGCAGTGGAAATAAGAAAATATACGGATATATCATCATCCCTGTTGTTATAAATGATGAAAAACTCACCGATGCAACATTATCAAATAATGAAGATTACAAGGTTGTATGGCAGGTTGTCCAAGCTTTGAGATCACATGATGAAAGACTAGACACCCAAATCAATAAGATTGGCGTTACTGGTAAAATGCCTGATTGCATTTGCTGTATCAACACATTTATTCCGCCTGTTGCAAAATCAAGAGCAATTGTAGGTTCACTGAAAGCTGAGGCAAAAGAAGGCTTTGACAGCGACGACCCTTCTATTGCAGATAAGATGTTTCAAGATTTTAAGGTTAGTTTGCCTTCGGAAGATGAGCTTAGAAGCAATGAGAAACTTTTCTCTGCAAGACTTGTTAAGAACTGTGGTAATAGACTTTACTGGGAAGATTGGTCAAAAAACATTGGAGATGTCACTAATAATATTGCTTTGAAAATAGAGCAACAGATAAGTGCAGATTCTAAAGTGCAAAACGCATTTAATAAATTCACCAAGAACTTCAAGGCTTTGCTTAATCCTGGAATCAGCGATAAAGACTGCGTAAATATGCTTTCTGAACATATCGTGACTCTTCCTGTTTTGAAGGCAATATTCAATGAAAACAGCATGATTGATCTAAATCCTGTCACACAGATTATGGAATCTATGGTCAAAAAACTCAAAGGATTGGAATCTGAGATCAAGGCTCTTGAGCCTTTCTATGATTCAGTTAGAAAAACAGTTGCCGGAGTGACCAGCAAAGAAGGCAGACAGGAAATCATAAGAAAGCTATTTGAGAAATTCTTCAAATACGCTCTTCCTAATTCTGCTGAAAAGTTTGGAATAGTCTATACTCCTATTGAAATAGTCGATTTCATAATCAATAGTGTTTCAGATGTACTAAAGAATGAATTCAATGAATCGATTGCAAACAAAGGTGTGAAAATACTTGATCCATTCACTGGTACAGGCACTTTCATTGTCAGAGTTTTAGATAAGCTCAAGAGTTTGGGTATTTCAGATGAGGATTTCACTCACAAATACAATCATGATATTTGGGCCAACGAAATAATGTTATTGGCCTACTATATCTCACTTATTAACATTGAAGATACTTATGGGAAAATCGTAGGTAAATTCAGCCCGTTTAATCACGATGTTTTGACCGACACTTTCGAACTTGAGGAAAAGAAAAGCAAGAATTATCAGCCAGTGCTTTTTGAAGAAGATGATTTTAAAATCGCTAATGAAAAGGCCAATGAAGAACAGGCACAGGATATAAGAATCATCATTGGAAATCCTCCATATTCAGTAGGACAAAAGAATGCCATGGACAATAATTCCAATACATCTTATCCCAATCTTGATGAAAGAATATCTAGCACATATGGGTCAAACATTAATTCTGGACTTATCAAAGGACTTTACGATTCCTATGTCCGTGCATTCAGATGGGCCAGCGACAGAATCGGAGACAATGGTGTTATATCCTTTGTTTCCAACGGTTCCTATGTAGACAACCTTGCTTTCTCAGGCTTCAGAAGAGAACTCCTAAAGGAATTCAACCATGTCTATGTCTTCAATTTGAGAGGAAATTGTAGATCTTCGGGAGAATTCCGAAAGAAGGAAGCGGGAAATGTCTTCGGAAAAGGATCAAGAACTTTAATTTGCATAATCACCCTTGTAAAACACAAAGGCAAACCTTTTGATGGATTTGTCCATTATAAAGATATCGGTGATTACAAAAACCGTGAGACTAAATTAAAAGAAATAGAGGATTATTCTTCTATTTCAAATATTGACTGGAAGGAAATAGCGCCTGATAGATCCAATGATTGGATCAATCAGAAAAACGAAGAATTCGAAGAATTCATACCTTTAGTCTCCGAGGAATCACCAGAGGTTTCTTTATTTGGAAGTCATATCTCACGTGGCCTAGTTACAGCTAGGGACTCGTGGACAATTGGCTTTAATTCAAAAACTGTTTGTGAAAATATGGAAAAGTTTGTTAAGAAATTTAATTTCGAGCAAACTAGAGTTTTAAATTTACTTTCTAAAGCCAGGATCTTTGACTCTAATCAAAAGAAAAGCTTTGTAGAGAAAAATGTTAACTATGATAAATCAAACATTAAATGGGGGCGCGAAATTTACAATCTTTTATTGCGTGGAAAGCCATTAACTTTAGTTAAAGACGTCAGAGACATTATGTATAGACCATTTGTAAAAAAGAGACTTTATTATGATCCACGAGTGCTTAATTGTGTTTACAAGTGGAAAAACATTATTCCTAATCAAGCAGATAGAAACTTGAATATCTCTATTTCAACTCCTCCTTGCAAGAAAGACTACAGTGCTCTTGCAATTAATATAATTTCTGACATTGATTGTATGGAGCATGCTCAATCCATCCCAGTAAAGTGGATTATTGATAACACCCAAGGGTCTCTATTTGAATTTGCGGGATTTGACCAAAATGAAGACACATTAAATGATAAGGCTATATCTCTTTTTAAAGAGAGATATAGTGATAAATCCATTACTTCTAATTCTGTATTTTCTTATATATATGCAGTTTTGAACTCTAAATCATATAGAGAAAAATATTCCAATAATTTAGGTAAAGAAATGCCTAGGATTCCTTTCTTAAAAGATTTCTGGGGTTGGTCAAATATAGGAAAAGCTTTAATTGACCTTCACTTAAATTATGAAAAGGCAAAGCCTTATGCTGGTGTGAAAATCAATAAAAATGCTGAAGACTACAAGATTACCAAGATTAGATATATCTTAAAAGATAGGAAAGATACAATCATTTTTAATGATCACATCATCATCTCTAACATTCCACTTAAAGCTTATGACTACGTTGTTAATGGACGTTCACCTATTGATTGGGTTCTTGACCAGTATCAATATACTGTTGATAAAGAATCCGGAATCATTGATGACCCTAATACTTATGATGAAGCTAAGGGCGGTAAATATGTTTTTGATCTAATTCTGTCTTTAATAACAGTTTCACTAGAAACACAAAAGTTGATTAAAGAGTTACCTGAATACAAAGAAATATAAAGAAATGATTATCCGATATACACTCCGTTTTTCTTCATATTTTGGAGTGTGTTTTCGTCGATATCATCACCAGATTCATCTAAATATTCTTCTGTACCTAATATCAAAGTATGAGTGTCTGGAATTATATCTACAACAGCTACTTTCAACACATCACCCAACACTATTTCTCTTTCAGTGTTTCTACCATAAACTGAAAAACACATTCTTTGATTCTTATAATAATCATTATCGATATGATCATATGGCAACAGACCAGTTATTCCATTAGTTAAAGAAACTTTAATTCCCGATCCTATGAAGTTTCTAACTTCGCCTTCCATAACGTCATACATTCTTGAAGACATGAATCTTTCACATTCCATATCATGAGCATTATTCATGATTTGCTTAGCAAGTTTTTCTTCTTGCGATAATAAGTCAGGGAGATTATCTAAATAATCTCCTACTGCTTTTCTATCCGCTTCATCATTATTGTCTAATAAGAAATCGTGAAGCAATCTGTGAGTTAAAAGGTCTGGATATCTTCTTATAGGAGAAGTGAAATAAACATAATGATTACAATTCAATCCAAAATGAAGTCCAGGCGATCTACTATAGACTACAGGATTCATCATCTTTAATGTACATAACTTTCCTATTACTTCAGCCCATTTAGGAATCGATTCAAAGTATTTAGCTAAGTTTTCAGATGTAATAACCTTAGGAAATAAATCAGGATCTATTCCAAATCTATCTAAGAAATCTCTAATTAGACACATATCATCAAACCTAGGTGCATCCTCAGTCCTAAACAAAGCAGGAACTGCTTTGTCATTTAAAAGCTTTCCGACTTCATCATTAGCTAAAATCATAAAAACTTCTACTAAGTTCTCAGCTTCAGATTCATGTCTGGGTTTAACTGTATCTGGATTTCCATTCTTATCTAATGTGAATTCAGGATAGTTTCTTCCAAAAACAAGTTGGCCATTTTCTTTTTTTCTCTTCAATATTTTTCTAGAGCATTCCAACAACAAGTCGACATTATATTTAAGGTCACCATCAAACTCATCTTTCTTTCCTTTTATATATTCGTCGACTTGATCATAAGTGAGTCTTGCTTTGGATTTGACTTTAGACAAAAAGACTTCACTAGATTTATAAATTCCATCATGGTCTAAATGTAAAAGACATGTTATAGTCAATTTATCAACATTTGGATTCAATGAGCAGACATCATCGGATAGAATCGTTGATAACATCGATATTTCAGTCTCTGGAAAATACATAGATGTAGCTCTTAATCTTGCCTCATAGTCCAACGGAGTTCCTTCTTTAACGTAACTTGCAACATCTGCAATATGAACTCCCACATCATAACCATAATCAGTCTTTCTTATAGATAGTCCGTCATCGAAATCTTTAGTGGATGCACCATCTATGGTCACCATAAATTCATTGGTTAAATCATGTCTATCTTTAGCTGTATCAGTAAAGTTGGTAGCTAAATTTATAGCTTGTTCATCCACATCTTTAGGGTATGTCAATGTTCCGCCTTTTTCAACTATAGCATTCATCAAATCGAACATTCTATCGCCTGGCTTAGATATCACTTTAGTAACTTCTACATCACATATATAATCTCTTCTATCAATTATTTCTGCCCTAACTAATTGACCTTCTATCAATTCTATAGATGTCCTTTTGACATCGAATCTAACTTCACTATCGATGTTCTTAAAAGAACTGATAAAGAATCCTTCATCATCCTTAGATATAATGCCCTCAACAAAAGACACCGGTCTCACTATTTGAACCAATGAACCTTCACCATTATTCTCATAAAGATCATCATCAATTCTTACAAAGACACAATCTCCTTTTAATAATTTAGTTGCGTCTTGTCCTACTAGTCTTATATCACGCATATCTTTCTTCAAAGGTGTGACGTAAGCATAATCTTTAAATCTATTTTTAACATATGAAAGAACAATTCTAGATCCAGTCAATGAATATTTACCATCTCCAAGTCTGATTATCCGGCCTTCAAAAACAAGTATATTTAAAAATTTTTTAATCTCATCTAAAGAGCAATTCGACTTAGCTCTCAATTCATCTTCATCCATATCACGAATATTCAATAATTCAATTATTTTGCTTCTATTCATATGTACCACCTAACCAAACTAAAATTATTTAACTTTCTCTTTCTCTTTTCAACATATTTTATAAATAAAAATCCGGCAAATCGCCGGAATTGATATCTATTGGCTGGGAATAGTGGGTTCGAACCACTGCATGCTGGTTTCAGAGACCAGAGCCTTACCACTTGGCTAATTCCCAAAGGCAAAAGATATTTTATAAACTAAGTATATAAATTTCAAGTGTTAGAATAGAGAAAACAGCATTGATTCTTGGTAAAACTACATAGAGCAATGCTTTTGGGCACCCTCATAACTCAATCCGTTTAGAACTACTAAGTTATAGATTGAATTAGGATTATCATTATCATAGTTTTCACGTCTGTCAATCTTTTGAGGAACGCTATAAATCATATCCAGATTATTTTTAGATAACTCATCTTTAAAATGATCAGCTCTAAGTTTCTCTTAGCTTTATTTGGAAGACTATCGATTCCATCCCACCAAAAGAAGAACATATTCTTTTCTTCTTTTGTAAGGGATGGATATTCTCTATTCTTTCCGCCATAAGTCTTTGATACATATGGATAATACTCTTTATAAATCTTCTTCAAATATTTGTTATTCTTCTTTTTATTGCGATATGAGACTTGGAACTTAAAAGTTTTAAGAAACTTCTCAATTTATAGTGAATAGAGTCATATCGGATTCCTCCTATTTTTTTCTAATCAAGAAAAGCAGTCTATCGATATCAGCTGGATGAACATTAGTTATTCTAGAAGCCTCGCCTATAGTCTTAGGCTTAATCTTATTCAACTTTTCTCTAGCTTCCAAAGAAATACCTTCAACTTTAGAATAATCCAAATCTTGGGGAAGAATCAAACTTTCCATAGCTTGCATCTTCTCAACATCTTTCTCTTCCAAGTCGATATAGCCTTTATACTTGACATTAGTCTCTATCTTAACACCTAAATCACTAGATAAGACTGGAAGCTTAGATTCACATTGCTGAAGTCCCTCATATGTGACCTTAGGTCTTTTCAATAAATCCTTATAAGATGTAGATCCGATAGGCTTAGTCTCACCAACTGATTCTAAATACTTAGGCGTCTTTTCATTCAAACCAACATAAATTGTATCAAGTGCATGCTCAGCGACTTTTAATTCATCCATTCTTTTAAGATACTTATCGTATCTGTATTTGGGATTAAGTCCTAAATCGTATCCAATTTTAATCAATCTTTCATCAGCATTATCAGATCTTGTAATCAATCTATATTCGCTTCTTGATGAAAGAAGTCTATAAGGTTCTTTAGTTCCTTTTGTAACCAAATCATCAATCATAACACCGAGATAAGCTTGATCTCTCCTGAGGGTGAACCAAGGCTTGTTATCTATGTATAAAGAAGCATTAATTCCAGCTAAAAGTCCAGCTCCAGCTGCTTCCTCATATCCAGATGTTCCCAATATTTGACCTGCGATAAATAAACCTGGATGATTTCTAATCATCAAATTTCTTTGAACTTGAAGTGGCTGAATCGCATCGTATTCGATAGCATAAGCATACTTCAAAAACTCCGCATGTTCAAATCCAGGAAGTGAATGCACCATAGGGCCTTGTAATTCAACAGGCATTGAAGTTGAAAATCCCTGTAGATAAATCGAATCAGTATGAATAGATTCAGGTTCGACAAAAAGCATATGTCTCGGATGATCTCTGAACCTAACAACTTTGTCTTCTATAGATGGGCAGTATCTAGGTCCGACACCTTTTACTACTCCTCCATACATGGCAGAGTCTTTGAGGTGGTCTAAGATAATCTTATGAGTTTCAGGAGTCGTATATGTCAAATAACACATAATCATCTTCTCGACGGGTAAGAACTCATTGGTGTCATACGAGAATGCCCATTGTCCAGGTGTTCCAGGCTGAGGCTCTAGTTTAGAGAAATCAATTGAGTCTCTTTTTATTCTAGGAGGAGTTCCTGTCTTCAATCTCAGCAATTCGATTCCCAAATTCTTCAAAGCTTGAGATAATCCATGAGAAGCTTTCTCACCATCAGGTCCACCTTCTTTGACTACATGTCCTCTCAATATCAAAGACTCCATATGAGTTCCTGTAGTCAAAACGACAACCTTAGAAGTTATTCTACTTCCATCTTCCATGACTACTCCTCTTATGGATTTATCATCATCGACTATCAAATCGACAGCCATTCCCTCTTTGATAGTTAAGTTCTTCACCTGCTCCATATAGGCCAAAACAGCTTTAGGATAATCGACTTTATCTTCTTGAGCTCTTAAGGATCTAACTCCAGGACCCTTAGACATGTTCAAAACCTTCATTTGAAGGGCAGTTTTATCAGCTAACTTTCCTTCTATTCCACCTAAAGCATCTATCTCTCTAACAACAATTCCTTTAGCAGATCCACCTATTGATGGATTGCATGGAAGATTCGCCATTACTTTTTTATTTAGACAAAGCATCAATGTATTTTTGCCTAAAGTTGCCAAAGCATGGGCAGCTTCTGTTCCAGCATGTCCAGCTCCGACTACAATGGCATCATAATCAAAATTTGTAATCATAGTTTATCCAACGCTCCCCGCTTTGGCCATATCCAATGAAATCAAATGGCTTAGCTCAACTGAATATTCCAAAGGCAATTCTTTAGCAAAAGGCTCTATAAATCCCATAACAATAGTCTTAGTAGCTTCTGATTGAGACAATCCTCTAGACATGAGATAGAACAACTCAGTCTCATTGATCTTACTCACTGTCGCTTCGTGTTCAATATAAGCAGAATCATTCATACATATATTGTCTGGAATAGTATCCGAAGCTGAGGAGTCATCCAAAATCAAAGTGTCACATTCCTCGTGTGATCGAGCACCATATGCTTGAGGCATGATCTTTATCAAGCCACGGAAATTAGCTTTTCCACCTTCTTTGACAACGGACTTTGAAATTGTAGTAGAAGATGTGTATTTTCCGATATGGATCATCTTAGCTCCGTTGTCCTGATATTGATTTTTAGCACCTACGGCGATAGATATACAAGAACCTTTAGCTCTATCGCCTTTTAAAATACAGCAAGGATACTTCATGTTTCTTCCTGATCCGATGTTTCCATCGATCCATTCCATGAGGCCATCTTCTTCAACAACAGCTCTTTGGGTGACTAGATTTACAACATTGGTAGACCAATTTTGAATAGTAGTATAACGGCATTTTGCACGTTTCCCAACGACGATTTCAACCACAGCAGCATGTAATGAATCCTGCGAATAAACAGGTGCTGTACATCCTTCAACAAAATGGAGAGAAGCATCGTCATCGACAACGATCAAAGATCTTTCAAACTGACCAGACAAAGCATTATTGATTCTAAAATAAGATTGAAGAGGTTTGTCTACATGAACACCTTTAGGTACATAAATAAATATTCCACCCGACCAAACAGCCGTATTCAAAGCGGCATACTTGTTGTCGTTGAAAGGAATGACTGTTCCAAAATACTTTTTTACTAATTCAGGATATTTTTTCAAAGCAGTATCGGTGTCACAGAAGATTACACCTTTCTCGTCGACCTCTTTAAGCATGGAAGAATAGACAGATTCAGATTCATATTGAGTATTAACTCCTGCTAAGTATTTTTGCTCTTGTTCTGGAATTCCCAACTTTTTAAAAGTATTCTTGATTGTTTCAGGAACATCATCCCAACTCTTAGATACACCCTTAGTGTAACGAGTAAAGTATCTATAGTCTTGGAACTTGATGAAATCGAGATTAGGTCCGAAGGAAGGCTGAGGTCTTTCAGCAAAGTTCTTATAGCCTTTCAACCTCAATTGGAGCATCCATTCAGGTTCTCCTTTCAATTGAGATATTTGTCTTACGATATCCTCATCGATTCCTTTAGGTGTTTCAACTATAGGAGTGACGTCATCATGGAATTCATATTCCTTACGTCTTTCTTCATTTCCTTCTGTAGGGTCAAACTTTGCATGACTATTTTTATCTGGCATAGTCTATTTATTCCCCTCCTTTCCATCTTCTTTCACAGCCGCTTGAAACAAACCTCTCCAACCGATGGTCGCACATCCTATTCTAGAAGCTTGCCTTCCAACATTTTGAAAGATTATAGCTTCTTGTAGCTTATCTTGATCATAAGGCTGACTTTCAAGCATTTTCATATAGTTATCCATAAGGTCGGCAGCCTCTTTTAACGTCTTTCCTTTAACTAATTCAGACATTACGGAAGTAGCTGCTGTAGATATGACACAAGCAGTTCCAAACCATTTAACATCCTCAATGACATCTTTATCCAACAAGACTTGAACTGTTATATCATCGATACAAGAAGATGAATTCATCCTGATAGATTTATATCTAGAATCTTTTACTTCTTCCTTATTTCTAGGGTTATCGTAATGATCCATCATCATTTCTCGCATCATCATTGAATCAATTGAAATAGGCATCTAATATATCTCCTCCTTTCAATAGACTATCGACGAACTGATCGACATCAGCTTCGTTATTATAAATATAAAATGAAGCTCTGACAGTACCAGTTTTAGGAAGATAATCAGTCAATATCTTTGCACAGTGGAATCCACTTCTAACACAGATACCAAGGCTATTCAAAAGAGTTCCTTCATCCTGGGAGAAAACTCCTCTTCTATTGAAGTCTATAATTCCGGATTTGGAATTTGGATTATATATCTCTATATCCTTAGCATCTTTAAGCTTGTTCAATGCTATTTGTTTCAATTCATATTCATAAGAATCTATTCTATCCATTCCAATAGAATCAAGATAATCCATAGCTTTAGCTAAACCACAAGCCCCAGGAACATTTTGAGTTCCTGCTTCAAACTTAAAAGGAATTTCCTCATAACTAACCATGCACTTAGTATCAAAAGTTGCGTTCATCCCTCCACCGCTAAGCAAAGGAGGAATAGAATTCAACAACTTCTTCTTTCCATATAAAACACCGATTCCATTAGGTCCTAACATTTTATGGCCAGAAAAGATTAGTGCATCGCAATCTAAATCTTTGACATCTATTTTTTTGTGAGGTACGGATTGAGCACCATCCAAAACAAAATAAGTTCCATTATCATGGACTAATTTAGCTATAGCTTTAGCGTCGATAACATTTCCTAGAACGTTCGATACATGAGCCAACGAAACCACTTTGGTCTTATCTGACATAACCGTTTTTAATGTATCGACAGTCACTTTCCCCTCTTCGTCTAAAGGAGCAAACTTAACTACCAAATTAAAATTCTTTGCCCAATTAAACCAAGGCAAAACATTCGATGCATGCTCAGCAGTTGAAATAATTATTTCATCACCAGGGCTTAATATAGAACAAATTCCATATGCAACGATATTTATTCCTTCTGTATTTCCAGCAGTAAAAACAATTTCCTCAGGATTTGAATTTATGAATTTGGCTACTCTTTCTCTAGCTTGCCAATATCGTTTGTCAGCTAGATGAGCAATGTCATAATCTCCGCGATGCGTATTAGCATTCCAAGTTTCATAATATGAGTTGCTAGCTTTGATAACACAGTCAGGTTTAAATGTTGTAGCACCATTATCAAGATAGCAAAATCTATGATTTTGCATCTCTTTAACATTTCTTAGCATAGGAAAATCATTTCTGATTTTCTCTATCTCTTCTTGCGATATAGACTTCGTCATATCTCTTTCCCTAGCAAATCCAATGCTTCTTCTTTAATCTTCTCGTCTTTAATCTTCAAAGCGATAGGCTTCAAATATCCAACCATGATCAACTTATTAGCTGTAGGTCTATCTATTCCTCTAGACATTAAATAAAAGATATCGTTATCTGGAACTGATCCCATCGATGCTCCGTGAGATGCAAAGACATCCTCTTCCGAAATCAAAAGTGCAGGTGAAGCAACACATCTTGCTTTACCAGATAAATTAACAATCTTTGCTTCTTGACGAGTATTAGTCTTAGCTGCTCCCTTTCTAATATCTGAAGCTCCTAAGAACTGCATCTGCGAAGAGCCTTCACAAACTCCAAACATCGAAGTTCTAGAAAATGATTCCTTACCTTTATGAACGACATTAGCTTTGTATACCTTCTTTTCATCATCTCTATTCAAAGAAGAGAGATGATACCAGAATTCAGACTTATATCCAATGCATTCTACATCTAAAAGAAAATCGACATCAAACTTAGCAAAATCGACTTCAACAATTGTCAACTTAGCTCTATCTTTCAAAATAATCTTTCCTATAATTTTTAAAGGCTTGTTTCTTTTTAAATTGACGATATCTATGATTTTTTCTTCTCCTTCTTTCAAAGTAGAAGACAAATCTATGACATCATAGTCAGGCTCATAATAATCTCTTAATCCAGTCATTACTTATTCTTAGCCTCATTAGCGACAAAACACTCACCCAACATATTTGGAGCTTTTTCTTCTGTCTTAGTTATATCGATTCCATACTCACTCTTCAAGAATGTATAACCTTCTGTATCTACTCTCTTTATTAAATCAGGTCCACCGGTCAATCCGACTTTTCCATTTATAATAACTGCTGATTTAGTTGGATTTATCTCATCGAACAATCTAGCGTAATGAGAAACAATAATGAAAGTAGTTCCTTCTTTTTCGAGTTTATTTATGTTCTCACCTACAGTCTTAATAGCATCGACATCAAGACCGGAGTCAATTTCATCAAGCATACAAATCTTGGGTTTCAAAAGAAGCATTTGAAGTATTTCATTACGTTTCTTTTCTCCACCAGAGAACCCATCATTAAGATGTCTTTCTTTCATATCTGAAGGAAGACCGACATCCTTATAAGCCTGTTCCAATGATTTGTAATATTCAAATAAACCTATAGGCTTTTCTCTATGAGCATTGATAGCTGCTTTATAAAAATCCATCGATACAACGCCTTGAATCTCAGGTGGATTTTGGAAGCAATAGAAAACACCCATCTTTGAAATCTCATCAGGTGTCTTTCCTACGATTTCTTCTCCATCAATCTTAATAGATCCCTCTGTTATTTGATAATGTGGATTACCCATCAAACAAGTCAAAAGTGTGGATTTACCATGTCCATTAGGTCCTAATAGACCAAAGACATCACCTTTTTCAATATCTAAATCTATTCCACGGAGAATCTCCAATCCATCAACTTCAGCTTTAAGGCCTCTTATTTCAATAAATGCCATGCAAAAAATCCTCCAAAGCTTATATATTCTAATTATGTTTCAATAATCTATCAATAAGGATGATAAATATTCAACTATCAGCCAATAGTTGAGTTAATAAATTATAAAATAACAAAGCAAAATCCTAACAGTAATTATTTTTTCTCGTTTGAATCAAAAGGAGTCTTGTCAGTTTTTACTTCTTCTATATTTCCTTCATTCTTTTTATGTTTTTTCTTATTTTCCTTATCAGCTTTTTCTTTATCGTTCTTAGATTTAATTTTCAATCCTTGCCAAAGAGCTAAAATAACTAACACGACACCAAAGACAGTATAGTAGACCCAAGTATGTCCACCATTAGGATTCTTGACTTGCAATACGATTGAATCGCTGACATAAACAATATCCTCTTCTTCGTGATAAACAAAGAACGATTTAGTAGCTTCAGCATTGTCAGTAGTCAGTTTCGCTTTAGTTAAATCTATCTTTGATTCTTTAGGAAAAGATTGACTGTTAGTTATATAAAAAGTTTCATTAATGCTCAATTCTTGATCATTAAAATAAGCATGTAATCCGTCGAGATTAAGAGTTTCCCCACTTTGATATTCTTTTTTAAAGCTGTCATCCAAAGTTACTTTTAAGTGAGTCTGATTAGAATCGACTACAACGTTATAATCAGGCTTGTTATTTTGCTGACACGAAGATAAAAATAAAGTAGAAGCTAATGTAAACCCGAATAAAAATTTATAACTATTTTTCATATTATTATTCATTTCTTTGCAATGAATATTATATATCAAAACCATATATAAATTATGCTTAAAAGTTTACAATAATAGAGTAGTTTTTAATACAAACAAGCAATTAAAAACATGGAGAAATTATGGCAAATATTCTTATAGATTTTTCTAACATTTCAAAAGAAGAAATAGATAACTTAGCACAAGGTACAAAAATATTTTTATCGAAGAATAAAGATGATAGTTTACTCGCATTTGGTGAACCTAAAGATCTACTCACTTTAACAAATTATAAAAAGATAGAAATAATTAAAAGCGAGTCAACATCCTTAGATATAACACTAGAGCTTTTAAAAGATGAAAGCAAAAAAATAGATGGAATTGTCGCCTTTAGAAATTATGAGGAAGTTAAAAAAAGCATTCCTTCTAATGAAATAAAGAATGGATTCTTTACTGCCAATTATGCAAATGCATATTCCGGTAAGAAAACATTTATTGCTGACTTAGGATTTAATCCAAATCCAAGTTTGGATGATTGGAAATCATATTTGAGTCAATTAAAACCTATTGTCACTTCAAAATTTGGAGTTGAAGACCCTACTTTTAAATATTTAATCGCAGATAAATTAAGTATCAAAAAAGAGGATGAAGAAATAATTAATTTCTTCAAAGAAGATGACTCATACGATGGCGAATTAACAACAAACAAATTCCTTGAAGCTGATGCTGATATTTTATTAGGAAGACCTGATTTAATTCAAGCCACAATCTCTGGAATTAATCAAGGAATTACTATCTATAACAATTACATCAAAAAAGGAATTGATTCCAATATTGGATATAGAATCGGCGGAGCAATGATTAGAGGAGTAATTAATTCGTTCAATTATTCAATCGATAGAAAAATTGTCTCTGGCGGAATAGCTCTAATAGGATATAAAAAGCCATTAGTTCTCGTGGACAAAAACACAACCCCTAACGGCTTAGCAGCTTGTATCAACTTCTGTAAAAAGATTATCGAGCAATAATAATCTATTTGCTTCTTAAAAAATAAATTGTATTAAAAAAGCCACACCGTTTGAATGTACTGCACCCCTCTCACTGGACCAAGGAGCAATAGCAATGATGGATGGATTC
>ERZ1034847.209-NODE-209-length-31472-cov-54.267276_pt1 | contig 31472 bp, 43 predicted proteins | sample MGYA00520633_ERZ1034847 | MGnify/ENA primary metagenome ERZ1034847 (study PRJEB33766, sample SAMN09781732) | gut metagenome | biome: gut microbiome | host: Homo sapiens | place: Madagascar | study: EMG produced TPA metagenomics assembly of the PRJNA485056 data... | reverse complement strand
ATAACGCAAATAACGCAAATAACGCAAATAACGCAAATAACGCAAATAACGCAAAGGAAGTAGAAAATGCCGAATTTATTAGAAAAAACACGAAAGATTACATCAATTTTGCAACGCTCTATTGACAGCTTAGACACTGAATTGCCATATAACGCAATGGCTGCACAATTAGCTGATATCATTGATTGTAACTCTTGCATCATCAACGGAGGAGGTACCCTCCTTGGTTATGCAATGAAGTATAAAACAAATACTGACCGCGTAGAGGAATTCTTTGACGCTAAACAATTCCCAGAAAGCTATGTTAAAGCGGCTAGTCGTGTTTACGACACAGAGGCAAACCTGTCTGTGGATAATGAATTGACTATTTTCCCAGTAGAATCAAAAGACACCTACCCTGATGGCTTGACAACTATTGCGCCAATCTATGGTGGCGGTATGCGTCTAGGTTCTCTTATCATTTGGCGTAATGATAAAGAATTCTCAGAAGATGATTTGATTCTTGTTGAAATTGCCTCAACAGTAGTTGGTATCCAATTGCTTAATCTTCAAACTGAAAATCTTGAAGAAACTATTCGTAAACAAACAGCTGTTAATATGGCTATTAACACGCTATCTTACTCAGAAATGAAAGCTGTATCAGCTATTTTGGGTGAATTAGACGGTACAGAGGGTCGCTTAACTGCATCAGTTATTGCTGACCGCATTGGTATCACACGTTCAGTTATTGTTAATGCCCTACGTAAATTGGAATCTGCGGGGATTATCGAAAGTCGTTCATTGGGTATGAAAGGAACTTACCTTAAAGTCATCAATGAAGGTATCTTCGATAAATTAAAGGAATATAATTAATGAAAAAAGCTCTTATTTCAATTGACTATACCTATGATTTTGTAGCAGATGATGGCAAGTTAACGGCTGGAAAGCCAGCACAAGCTATTGAAGAAGCTATTACGCATATCACCAAAGAAGCCTATGAAGCAGGGAATTATATCTTCTTTGCTATTGACGGTCACGATGAGGGGGATGGTTTTCATCCAGAGACAAAATTGTTCCCACCTCATAATATCAAGGGAACAAGTGGTCGTGATTTATATGGTCAGTTAGCTGATTTATATGCAGAAATCAAGGAAGATAGCAAAGTCTTTTGGTTGGATAAACGTCATTATTCAGCCTTTTCAGGGACGGATTTAGATATTCGATTGCGTGAACGTCATGTGACAACTGTTGTATTGACAGGCGTTTTGACGGATATTTGTGTCCTTCATACAGCCATCGATGCTTACAATTTAGGATATGATGTTGAAATTCCTGCGGAAGCAGTCGCGAGCTTAACAGAGGAAAATCATCAGTTTGCACTAAATCATTTTAAAAATGTCTTAGGTGCAAAGATTGTTTAAAAGCTTGGAAGAAGTGGTAGACCACTTCTTTTTTCATGTTAAAGAGGCTTAAAATATGGTATAATTTTAAGGACTGTATTGTAATTTAGGTTACGATTTAATTTAATCAAGGAGAGATAGAGATGAAAATTTCTGAAGAAGAAGTTCGTCATGTGGCTGATTTGTCAAAATTGTCCTTTTCTGAAGAAGAAACAGCAGAATTTGCGACAACTTTGTCTAAAATTGTAGATATGGTAGAACTCTTGAATGAAGTTGATACAGAGGGCGTCCCTGTAACGACAACAATGGCGGATCGTAAGACTGTTATGCGTGAAGATGTGGCAGTAGCTGGTGATGACCGTGATGAGCTCTTTAAAAATGTGCCTCAATCTGAAAATTACTATATTAAAGTTCCTGCTATCTTAGAGGACGGAGGAGATGCCTAATGTCATTTAATACAAAATCAATTGATGAGTTGCATAATCTTCTTGTCAATAAAGAAATCTCAGCGGTTGAATTAACCAAGGCAACACTTGAAGATATTAAAGAACGTGAAGCAGCTGTTGATTCATTCATCACTGTTTCTGAAGAAGCTGCGCTTGCACAAGCAAAAGCTATCGATGAAAAAGGTATCGATGCTGATAATGTGATATCAGGGATTCCTTTGGCTGTTAAAGATAACATTTCAACACGTGGTATTTTAACAACAGCAGCGTCTAAAATGCTTTACAACTATGAACCCATTTTTGATGCAACTGCGGTTGAAAAACTTTACGGTAAGGATATGATTGTTGTCGGTAAAACAAATATGGACGAATTTGCCATGGGTGGTTCAACTGAAACATCATACTTTAAGAAGACAAAAAATGCTTGGGATAATAGCAAAGTTCCTGGTGGCTCATCTGGTGGTTCTGCGGCAGCTGTTGCCTCAGGTCAAGTTCGTTTATCACTTGGTTCAGATACTGGTGGTTCTATTCGCCAACCTGCAGCTTTTAATGGTGTTGTTGGTTTGAAACCAACTTACGGACGTGTATCACGTTTTGGTTTGATTGCATTTGGTAGCTCACTTGACCAAATCGGCCCATTTTCTCAAACAGTTAAAGAAAATGCGCAATTGTTGAATGTGATTGCTGGTCATGATGCTAAAGATGCGACATCTTCTGACCGCGAAGTGGCTGATTTCACAGCTAAAATTGGTCAAGATATTAAAGGCATGAAAATTGCTTTGCCAAAAGAATATCTTGGTGAAGGTATCGACCCAGAAGTGAAAGAAACAATTCTTAAAGCGGCTAAACACTTTGAAAAACTTGGTGCAACGGTTGAGGAAGTTAGCCTTCCATACAGTAAATATGGCGTAGCGGTTTACTATATCATTGCTTCATCAGAAGCTTCTTCAAACTTGCAACGTTTTGACGGTATTCGTTACGGTTACCGCACTGAAAACTACAACAATCTTGAAGATATTTACGTTAATACACGTAGCGAAGGTTTTGGTGATGAAGTGAAACGTCGTATCATGCTTGGTACATTTAGCTTGTCATCAGGTTACTATGATGCTTACTTCAAAAAAGCTGGTCAAGTTCGTACATTGATTATTCGTGATTTTGAAAAAATCTTTGCGGATTATGATTTGATTTTAGGTCCAACTGCTCCAAGTGTAGCCTTTGGTTTGGATACCCTTAATCATGACCCTGTTGCTATGTATTTGGCAGATATTTTGACAATTCCTGTCAACTTGGCTGGGCTTCCAGGGATTTCAATTCCTGCTGGATTTGCTCAAGGGCTTCCAGTTGGTATGCAATTGATTGGTCCAAAATACAGCGAAGAAACTATCTACCAAGCTGCAGCAGCCTTTGAAGCAACAACTGATTATCATAAACAACAACCGATTATTTTTGGAGGTGACAAATAATGAACTTTGAAACAGTCATCGGGCTTGAAGTCCACGTTGAGTTAAATACAAATTCAAAGATTTTTTCACCGACATCAGCACATTTTGGTAATGAACAAAATGCCAATACAAATGTTATCGACTGGTCATTCCCAGGTGTTCTTCCTGTGATGAATAAAGGTGTTATTGACGCTGGTATTAAAGCAGCCTTGGCACTTAACATGGATATTCACCAAAATATGCACTTTGACCGTAAAAACTATTTCTATCCTGATAATCCAAAAGCTTACCAAATTTCACAATTTGATGAGCCAATTGGCTACAATGGTTGGATTGAAATTGAGCTTGAAGATGGCTCAACTAAGAAAATTCGTATCGAACGTGCTCATTTGGAAGAAGATGCTGGTAAAAATACTCACGGTACTGATGGTTATTCTTATGTTGACCTTAACCGTCAAGGTGTGCCGTTGATTGAAATCGTTTCAGAAGCTGATATGCGTTCACCAGAAGAAGCTTATGCTTACTTAACAGCTCTTAAAGAAGTCATCCAATACACTGGTATTTCTGACGTTAAAATGGAAGAAGGTTCTATGCGTGTGGATGCCAACATCTCTCTTCGTCCATATGGTCAAGAAGAATTTGGTGTGAAAGCTGAATTGAAAAACTTGAACTCATTTAACAACGTGCGTAAAGGGCTTATCTATGAGCAAAAACGCCAAGCACAAGTTCTTCGTTCAGGTGGTCAAATTCAACAAGAAACACGTCGTTATGATGAATCAACTGGTGAAACAATCTTGATGCGTATTAAGGAAGGGTCATCAGATTATCGTTATTTCCCAGAACCAGACTTACCACTTTACGAAGTGTCAGACGAATGGATTGAATCAGTTCGCAAAACATTGCCAGAATTTCCAAAAGACCGTCGTGCCAAATACGTCAATGAATTTGGTTTGACAGCTTATGATGCTGCGCAATTGACAGCAACGAAAGCAACATCTGATTTCTTTGAAAGTGCAGTTGCGCTTGGTGGTGATGCTAAACAAGTTTCTAACTGGTTGCAGGGTGAAGTTGCTCAATTCTTGAACAGCGAAAATAAGACACTTCCAGAAATCTTGTTAACACCTGAAAATCTTGTTGAAATGCTTGCTATCATTGCTGACGGCACTATTTCATCAAAAATTGCTAAGAAAGTCTTTCTTCATTTGGCTAAAAATGGTGGTTCTGCGCGTGAATACGTTGAAAAAGCTGGTTTGGTTCAAATTTCTGACCCTGCTGTGCTTATTCCGATTATCCACCAAGTCTTTGAGGACAATGAAGCTGCTGTTGCTGACTTCAAGTCTGGTAAACGTAATGCCGATAAAGCCTTCACTGGATTCTTGATGAAAGCCACAAAAGGTAAAGCAAACCCACAAGTTGCCCTTAAATTGTTGGCACAAGAGTTGGCAAAATTGAAAGAAGACTAGGGTAAAAAATCAACTTTTGAGCTAGCCTTTTGTTATGATAAATTAAGATAACAAGTTGGAGTTGACATATGTTCGTTTTATTATTACTAGTCATCAGTTTAGTCTTCTGTATCGTTTACTTCAGGAAGAAGTCTAACTGGCTGCTATGGTTTAATCTTGTTTTTGTTTTATTGACATTTTTCTATAAGTTGACTAAAATAGGGCTGGCTAGTCAAGATTTAGCTTTACGAATTAATTATGATTACTATCTATTTTCTTTATCAGTAATTGCATTTCTTTTCGGAATTGTTGTTAATATCCTCTATATCTATGAGGATAGTTGGTTAGAAAAGTTAGTTCTAAGCTTTGGCTTAGTTGTTGGTTCAGTTTTTATCTTTTTTGTGCCTTTCTCATTTTACTATGCTTCGGGAGCTATTAGTGAATATGAAACCATTAGAGAAAATGGTAAAACTTATGTTTTAGCGGGAGAAAGTTTTAATTTTCATCGTTCCTTTCGTCATAAGTATGAGGTGGTGTCTAAATATCTCCGCCATGCTAAACCGATTGATTATGATATTGATCATCTTAGTGAACGATTTAATGATGGTAAATCTTACGAAGATTATTATGATATCAAATAAGAATTATTTGATATGCAGTACTATTATTATTTAACGACTATAATACTTAAGGCTAGCAAAATTGAAAGAAGATTAAATTTTAAGAAAAGCATATAAATCAAGGAAAATCATAAATAGAAGTTTGCTTTTTATGGTATCAATGTTTGTAATAACTAGCATGATTTATTTTAGTAACTATGAGTTTATGTGGTTGTTTATTGTAGGTCTTTCTGCACTAAGTGTCTCTTTACTGATAGGAATACGTCACATGAGGTATAACCTAGTTGTAAAGAATATAACCGTAGATAATAGAGAGAGTTACAAGGTTTTAAAAAAATTAGAAAAAGAAGGTGTATTTTAAGAGTTCCATCGGGTAATGAAGCTGGGGCTTGGCAAGGAATGTGGATACCAGGTGGTTTTACAAATGCAGGAATCCCAGAAGCAGTTATTAATCAGATCCTCTCAGATGGATATAAAGTAATAGATGTATTTAAATAAAGAAAGGCGGATAACTATGGAGGAAATATTTCCAGGAAATGGTTTTGCAGTTGTAAAAAAAAGATAATACGTACACAATTGAATGGCCTCAAGGGCCATTTGACCAGACAGTTTCTTACCCAATAACCAAAGAATTGGCAGATAAAGCTTTCAGATCCTATGACGATGCTTATGAAGTAATGATATATGCTGAGACTGGTTTGTGGCCAGAAAAAAATACAGAAGATGAAGAAAATGAACGAGTAAGAAAATTCCCAGAGTTATTGATAAAAGTTCCTGATAATCAAGATTTATTTACAGAAGAAGAATTGAAAACATTGATACCTCTAGGAGAAAAAAATTTATCAGAAGAAAAGTAATGTAATAAAATAAAATACGTGGACTACCAAAAAGCTGCTCTTTACTCTGGGGCATTTGAGTATGAATCAATCTCCGATGGACAGAAGAAAAAAGAATTTTGGTTCAATATGGCTGCTTTGGCAACGACCGTTGTGGTTGGAATTTTTTGTCCGCCTGCTGGTATGGCTCTTGGGGGTGCCTTAGGTGGCTATGAGATGCTTAATGCCGCAGCTGGAAAGGATTTATTAAGTGGACGCGAATTAGGTACTGGTGAACGTTGGTTCAGATTTGGGACAGGCGCTTTAGGAGTATTTGGTGGTGTGAAAGGATTAACCTCTTTCAGTAAAAACATTAGCATGGTCAAAGGAGCTTCATCCACGAAGATGGAGCATGTCGTGAAGATGATGCAGAATAGTGGTAGAAGTAATTATAAAAATATTATGACCCAAGCTAAGAATCTTCAAACTGCACAAGCGCTCCTAAATGAGAAAGCCAGTGAGGCTGCCGACTTTAAATATAACATGGTTGAAAATCCTGGCCCATTAGCTGAAATTGATCAAGGGGCAGCAGGAACATTTTCTAGTGGAAAATATAATATGGAAGTTCTAGAAGATCCTCGTATACTCTATCGAGGTGGTGATGCTAATGGAAGTCCATTGGGCCAATATTATACATCAGAAATTCCGGAATCAGTTGCTAAAGTTAGAATAGAAAGTGCAGTGAAACCACAATGGATTGATCCACGAACAGGTGAACTAACAGGAGAATCTCTTATTGATACAGTTTACGCTGTGGAATTTCCAGCAGGCACAACCATTTACAAAGGTCCTGCTGGTTATCAAGGAGGTATTTATTTAGGTGGCAAAGAACAAATTTTTATAAAAGCACCTTGGGAAAATTTAGATGGTATAAATGTTATATCTAAAACACCATTGAAATAAGGAGAAAGTGAATGCATGAATGAATCGAAAAATATTTTTATAAATAGTCTCAATCGTGAATTAAGTAAATTATTGGAAATTTTATTAGAAAATCCAGATAGTTCTTCTAAATGTGCTATTCCCAAAATTAGAAATATGTTAATAATGTTAGAAGAATTCAAATATGATGATTCATATGATAATTCTACTTTTTTCAAAAATATTAGTAAACAGTATCAGAGTATGTTTGTTCCAAAAATGGGGTTAAGTGAATTTAATATTTGGGACGATGATTTTGAAATTAGAACTAAAAAAAACAAAGAATATAGTAATATTTTAGAAAATATTAATAAAATATTAAACCGAAATGAGTTGTTTTGATAAAATGTCTGTAGAAAATATAAAACTCAAAGAAAGTATAAGAATTTTTAATGAGAAAAATACGAACATAAATGAACAAAAATTTATTAATGAATTATTGATCTCTAACCTCTTGATTCTGATTAAAAAAATTGAAATTGATAAGACTGCTAATGGTCAATTATTAGATGTTGAAACCACTATAGAATTTATTCATTTAGATAACAAACAAGGACAACATTTTTTACCTCTATTTACGGATTCCAAGGAACTAGATAAATGGGAAATTTATGATAGTGTACAAGTATTGACAGAATCTTTTGAGAAAATTTGTACATTAGTGAGTAAAAATAGCCTATTTGATGGAGTTGTTATTGATCCATTCGGTGGAAATATTCCTCTTACCACACAGCAATTAGAAGAGCTTAGTAAAATAAGCAAGCAACATGTTGTAAAAATTGGAGAGCCAACTAAGTATCCTAAAAAATTAATTGATAAATTAAATGAGTATTTCCCTAGTTTAAAAAGCGTCAAAAAAGTTTATTTATTATGTATGTTAAGAGATGGTGAAGAAAGTTACCTACTGGTGATAGATACAGAAAATGTAGATAAAGATTTCCCTGTCATCTGGGAGTATGGAATGAAGTATTTGCATAAAAATGAAGTATTGGATTTAGTTTCTTTTAATACTGAATTTGGAAAAAATACTGTTAAAAACTATCAACCTTTTTATAGTAGTTATTAGTACAATGGAAAAAGTTCATAGAGGAAATGGATTTGCAGTAATAGAAAGAAATGGAGAGTATCAAATAACTTTCCCTAAAGGAATAACTGGTGAACCAGTATTTTTTCCCATTACAAAAGAGCTGATGGAAAAAGCATTCAAGTCACCTGATGATGCTTATGAAGTAATGATATATGCTGAGACAGGTTTATGGCCAGAGAGAAATACAGAAGAGGAAGAGAATGAACGCGTCAGAGAATTTGTAAGAAAATTCCCAGAGTTATTGATAAAAGTTCCTGATAATCAAGATTTATTTACAGAAGAAGAATTGAAAACATTGATACCTTTAGGAGAAAAAAGTTTATCAGAAGAAGAGTAATTTAATAAAGTAAAAAGGCACTTTACTATCTGATTGGCGTCGGATAGTAAAGCCTTGAATAGTAAGGATACACTCACTAATCAAGTTGCCAGTAGCTAACAAAAGATAGCTGTATTATTGTACGAAACTTCAAGGGACTTTTCTAGTCTTTTTGAGTGTTTCTTAGGTGTACAATCATTTCAGTAGCATGGTCAAAGGTGCTTCATCCACGAAGATGGAGCATGTCGTGAAGATGATGCAGAATAGTGGTAGAAGTAATTATAAAAATATTATGACCCAAGCTAAGAATCTTCAAACTGCACAAGCACTCCTAAATGAGAAAGCCAGTGGACTTACCAAAGCACAAAAAGTTGAGAATTTCCAAAATAGAATTGATAATATTAGAAACAAAATGCCAAATTCTAAGCTGAAAAAGCAAGGTAATATGGCTGTTGCAGATGTTCAAATAAAAGATTTACCAGATGAATTTATGGCACATAGTAAAATTCATGGACCTGATAGTAAAGGGGCTGACCTAGGTAATTTTTCTCATTCATCAGAAAATAAAGTTTTTGAATCGTACACAATAGATAAGTTTCCGAGATATAATGATACTGAAGTTAAAATTCTTGAAGATATAGCTTCTAAAATTAAAGATCCTAATATATTTGGAAAAATAGATTTATATACAGAGTTACCAGCTTGTCAAAGTTGTACTAATGTTATCTGAGAGTTTAGGAATAAATTCTCTAATATAGAACTTAATATATTTACGAAGTAGGTGGAAAAATGAGTGAATTAAACTATTTAGAAGCAAAAAAATTAACTATAGAAGATTATGAAGATTTTATTGAAGATGAAGGATTCAGTCCAAGGCAAGCAATAGCAGCAACTTTTGAAGATTCTGTATTAATGATGAAAAAAAGTTACAAAGTTTATATATCGGTTATGATAAATCTTTCCATTTTAAGTTTAAATCAAAATTTTCTACCAGATTATCTATTAGAAAGACAAAAGAATTTTAATAAGCTTGATGGGTTAGATAAAGAAGAGCAAACTGCTTATGATTTAGATATAAGTAATTTAAATACATTATTATGTGACAAGAATTTTGAAATAGACAAAGATGAAGAGTACAAATTAAGAGTGGATATGTTACTAGAGTAACAATAAAATATCTATAAAAATAAAAAGGCACTTTACTATCTGATTGGCTTTGAATAGTAAATCCTTGACTAGTAAGCAATCACTAATCAAGTTACAATAGCTAATAAAAAGATGAGATATACTCCCATCTTTTTATTTTTCCTTAAATTCATGATTGGATAGATGTCAATAAAGTAGACACAAAAAGAGAAGATACTTAAAGACTTTCAAAGTAAAGAGCCTCCTTTTCATTTGGTGTAAGCATATCTAATGTTCCATGAGGACGTTTGGTGTTATAGAATCCTTCAATGTAAGTGAAGCAAGCCAACCGTACTTCTTCGATTGAATGAAATGAACGGCGGTTTAATTCTTCTTTTTTCATATATTTAAAAAAAGCTTCGGTGACGGCGTTATCCCACGGATAACCTGGTTTAGAAAGAGAATGGACAATCGGATGATGCTCGATAAACTTTCTAAATTCAAAAGAGGTATATTGTGACCCTTGATCTGTATGAAAAAGAACAGGACTCATTAAATTTCGAGAATGAAGTGCTTTATCTAATGTTTTAATAGCTAGGTTTGTATCAATTAGTGGAAGGATCTTGGATCGTTTGGGAGCTAAAAAGCCAATTATCTTTGGGGGAAGCATGCTTGTCTTTATAGTATTTTTGGCTTGCATTTATCAAATGCTTGGTTGACAATTTTCTACATCTTATCAATGGGTGGAACTGGAATTGCTTTTGGTAATGTCATGACAAGTGGTCAAAAACAAGTAGCACTTAAGGAGCGTGCAGATGCTAACGTAATTTTTAATACACTACAACAATTTGCTGGTGCTGTTGGAACAACAATCGCTTCACTGGTTGTAGCCTTAAGCCAAACAAACAGCAGCCTTAGTTACTCTGCAGCAACAGCCCAAGGTTCACGCAACGCTTTTATCGTCTTGCTCATTCTAGCAGCTGTCGAACTTGTTATCTTACTACGAGTTGTTGACGGAAAAGAAAAATAAGTTTATAGAGAGTAGCTTGCTGCTCTTTTTTCATTAAATTTCCTTATGTGGGAATGGTTTTCAATTCGCCATATTTTGGCAAATATGTTAAAATAAATAGTAAAATATATTTTTTGGAGAAGAATTTGAGTATAGACGATTATAGGCCGACCTTCGTGGTTGAGGCAGTTTATGATTTAAGAGCAGATGATTTATTACGACGAGGGATTCATGCCGTGTTAGTGGATTTAGATAATACCTTAATCGCATGGAATAATCCTGATGGAACGCCTGAAGTACGTGCATGGTTAGATGAGATGACTATGGCGGATATTTCAGTTGTTGTCGTATCAAATAACAAGCATTCTCGTGTGAATCGTGCGGTTTCGCGATTTGGTGTGGACTTTGTTAGCCGTGCGATGAAACCTTTCACACGCGGTATCAGTATGGCAATCAAACGTTATGGTTTTGATCGTGATGAGGTTATCATGGTTGGTGACCAGTTGATGACGGACATTCGTGCGGCACACCGTGCTGATATTCAGTCCGTTTTGGTCAAGCCATTAATGACTTCTGATGCTTGGGATACAAAGATTAATCGTTGGCGCGAACGCCGTGTTTGGGCTAAACTTGAAGAAAAATACGGAAAAATTCAATATCAAAAAGGAATTTAATGGAAGAATTATTATGTATTGGCTGTGGAGCCAACATTCAAATAGAAGATAAGGAAAAGGCAGGATATACCCCAAAAGCTGCTCTTGAAAAAGGTTTAGGGAGTGGCGAATTGTATTGTCAAAGATGTTTTAGGTTACGTCATTACAATGAAATCACCGATGTGCACATTACTGATGATGAATTTTTGAAACTTCTGCACGAAGTTGGTGATAGTGACGCCCTTGTGGTTAATGTTGTGGATATCTTTGATTTCAATGGTTCAGTTATCCCTGGCTTGCCACGTTTTGTTTCTGGCAATGACGTCCTACTTGTCGGAAATAAAAAGGATATTTTGCCAAAATCAGTTAAGGATAGCAAAGTGACACAATGGCTGACAGAACGTGCGCACGAAGAAGGACTTCGTCCAGTTGATGTCATTTTGACGAGCGCCCAAAATCACCAAGCTATCAAGAACTTGATTGAAAAGATTGAAAAATTACGTCGTGGGCGTGATGTTTACGTCGTGGGTGTTACAAACGTTGGTAAATCAACACTTATCAATGCTATCATCAAAGAAATCACAGGGGAAAAAGATATTATCACGACATCTCGCTTCCCTGGAACAACCCTTGATAAAATCGAAATTCCATTGGACGACGGTAGTTATATTTTTGATACACCAGGGATTATTCACCGTCACCAAATGGCACATTATCTTGGGGATAAAAATTTGAAATACATCAGTCCTAAGAAAGAAATTAAACCGAAAACTTATCAGCTCAACCCTGAACAAACGCTGTTCTTGGCTGGTTTGGGACGTTTTGATTTTATCTCAGGAGACAAGCAAGGTTTTACAGCTTATTTTGACAATAATTTGAAATTGCACCGTACTAAATTAGCTGGTGCTGATGCTTTCTATGACAAACATGTCGGTAGTCTTTTAACACCACCGACAGACAAGGAATTAGCTGATTTTCCAAAATTAGTCCGTCATGAATTTACCATTAAAGCTAAAATGGATGTGGTTTATTCTGGGCTGGGTTGGATTCGCATTAAAGCTTCGCAAGATAGCCCTGTTAAAATTGCTGCTTGGGCGCCAGAAGGTGTGGCAGTATTGCTTCGCAAGGCATTGATTTAAAAGAATAAAAGAAAGGAAGTTCAGGTCAGTTTTGAGCGACTTGAACAGAGGCGGAAAATTTGCTGAAAAGCCAACTGAATAATTAAGATTTTTTGTTGAGTGTGTTTTCAGCGGATTTTCATGCCTGATATGATAATTATGTTAACATCAAAACAACGTGCTTTTTTGAAATCACAAGCACACTCAATGAAACCAATTGTGCAAATTGGGAAAAATGGTTTTAATGACCAAATTAAAACAAATGTCCGAAATGCTTTGGATGCGCGCGAATTGATTAAGGTAACGCTTCTTCAAAATACCGATGAAGATATTCACGAAGTTGCTGAAATCTTAGAAGATGAAATTGGTTGCGATACTGTTTTGAAAATCGGACGTATCCTTATTCTTTATAAAGAATCATCTAAAAAACAAAACCGTAAAATTTCACCAAAAGTAAAAGAATTGAATCAATAAAGTCAAGTTTACGAATTGACAATGTCGTTTAAAGAGTTAGTCGTTTAAGAAGTCGCCTGGCTTGGAGGTAGTCAATATGGCATTAGAATTGTTAACTCCATTCACCAAAGTTGAATTGGAGAAGAAAGAAAAAGATAAAAATCGTAAGCAGATTGGAATTCTAGGAGGTAATTTCAATCCTGTTCATAATGCACATCTCGTCGTTGCAGACCAAGTTCGCCAACAATTGTGTTTGGATAAGTTTTTTCTTATGCCCGAATACGAGCCACCACACGTTGATAAGAAAAATACAATCGATGAAAAACATCGCTTGAAAATGCTTGAATTAGCCATTGAAGGTGTTGAAGGGTTGGGGATTGAAACCATTGAATTGGAACGTAAAGGCATTAGCTATACTTACGATACAATGAAGCTTTTGATTGAAAAAAATCCTGATGTTGATTACTATTTCATCATTGGCGCAGACATGGTGGATTATTTGCCAAAATGGTATAAAATTGATGAATTGATTAAAATGGTACAATTTGTCGGTGTTCAACGTCCTAAATACAAAGCTGGAACGTCTTATCCAGTCATTTGGGTTGATGTGCCGCTGATGGATATTTCATCTAGTATGATTCGTCATCATTTTGAAAATGGTTGCCGTCCTAATTTCCTAATGCCACAGGCAGTTATTGACTACATTGAGAAAGAAGGAATTTATCATGACTTATGAGGCTTATACCGCAGGGATTGAACGTGTTGAGCTTTTAGGTAAAGTTGCATCAGTTATGAGTGAAAAACGTTTTAACCATGTCCTTGGCGTGGAAAAAACCGCCATTGAATTGGCAGAGCGTTATGGTTATGATACGGAAAAAGCTGGACTGGCTGGATTAATCCACGATTATGCCAAAGAGATTTCAGACCAAGAATTTTTAGATTTGATTGATAAGTATCAGCTTGACCCAGAACTAAAAAAATGGGGCAATAATGTTTGGCATGGCATGGTCGGTATTTATAAGATTCAAGAAGATTTGGGCGTGACGGACAAGGAAATCTTGCGTAGTATTGAGACTCATACCGTTGGTTCAAGTGATATGTCCTTGCTAGATAAGATTGTTTATGTGGCAGACTATATCGAGCCAAATCGCTGTTTTCCCTTGGTGGAAGAAGCGCGCGTGATTGCCAAAAAATCGTTAGATAAGGCGGTTGCCTACGAAACTGTTCATACCGTAGAACACCTAGCGCACCAAGCCTTTCCTATCTTCTCACAAACCATTGAGACTTATAATGCGTATGTTCATTATTTAAAAGACTAAATAGATTTATAGAATTGAAAGAGGATTTATATTGACTAAAGAAGAACTTTTGGCTGTTGTTGTCAAGGCAGCTGATGAAAAACGTGCAGAAGACATGGTTGTCTTAGACCTTTATGGATTGACTAGTGTGACAGATTATTTTGTAGTAGTTAGCACTATGAACACACGTCAACTGGACGCTATTGCAGAAAATATTCGTGAAAAAGTTAAAGAGGCTGGTGGTGATGCCAGTTATGCTGAAGGTGATAGTCGTACAGGTTGGGTACTTCTTGACCTTAATGATGTTGTTGTCCATATCTTCTCAGAAGACGAACGTGAACACTACAACATTGAAAAACTTTGGCACGAAGCACCAATGGTTGATGTATCAGAATACCTTGCTTAATTTTGTAGCATTATTCTTATAATCTGGGGCACTTGTCTCAGATTATTTCATTCTAAGAATGATAGAAGTTTGATAGGACAAAACAATGAACAAAAACTACGAAAAATTTGCATCGGTTTATGATGCTATCATGGATGACTCCTTTTATGATAAATGGACTGACTTTTCGCTCCGCCATTTTCCAAAAAATAAGAAAAAACTCTTGGAATTAGCCTGTGGAACTGGGATTCAGTCAGTACGTTTTGCCAAAGCTGGCTTTGACGTGACAGGGCTTGATTTGAGTGAAGATATGCTTGAAATCGCAAGAAAACGTGCAAAAGCAGCCAGCGAAGCTATCGAGTTCAAACAAGGTAATATGCTCGATTTGTCGCAAGCAGGAAAATACGATTTGGTGACCTGTTATTCAGATTCTATCTGTTATATGGCTGATGAAGTTGAGGTTGGTGATGTCTTTAAACAAGTTTACGACTGTTTGAATGAGTACGGAGTATTCATCTTTGACGTGCACTCAACTTACAAAACTGATACTGTCTTTCCTGGTTATTCTTACCATGAAAATGCAGAAGAATTTGCCATGGTTTGGGATACCTATGCTGATGAGGCACCACATTCTGTTGTGCATGAATTGACTTTCTTCCTGCAAGACGAGGATGGACGCTTCACACGCTATGACGAAGTTCACGAAGAACGCACTTATGAAGTCCTAACTTACGATATCCTCTTGGAACAAGCAGGCTTCAAATCATTCAAACTCTACGCTGATTTCGAAGACAAAAAACCACGCAAAAAATCAGAACGCTGGTTCTTTGTCTGTCAGAAGTAGGGGGAATCCGCTCAAAAATTCGCTCACTTTTTTACTAAAATGAGCGAATTAGGGAAAAGTTGATTGGATTAGAATTAAAAAGGAGTACTCCATGACTGTTACTGGTATTATTGCTGAATTTAATCCCTTTCATAATGGGCATAAGTATTTGCTGTCGCAGGCTGAGGGGGTCAAGATTGTTGCCATATCGGGAAACTTTGTCCAACGTGGTGAGCCTGCGATTGTGGATAAGTGGGTACGCGCGGAAATGGCTCTGCGAAATGGCGCTGATTTGGTGGTTGAATTGCCATTTTTGGTGGCTGTTCAGTCAGCGGATTACTTTGCACAAGGTGCGCTGGATATTTTAGAGCGTTTAGGTGTGGATAAGTTGGCATTTGGCACTGAAGAAAATCTGGATTATCAACACTTTTCACAGATTTATGGGGATAATCAACAGAAAATGGTGGATTACTTGCAAAGTTTGCCAGATAATTTGTCTTATCCACAGAAAACGCAGAAAATGTGGGAGACTTTTGCTGGTGTGAACTTTACTGGAAATACGCCAAATCATATTTTAGGGCTTTCTTATGCCAAAGCTTGCGCTGGAAAAGCTATTCAGATGACTCCAATCATGCGCCAAGGAGCAGGTTATCACTCGCTTGAGACAGAAACACCGTTTGCGTCCGCGACAAATTTGCGTGTCCACAGAAAAGACAAAGCTTTTGTGGATAAATTCATGCCAAATGCGGACCTTTTCGTCAACGCCCCTCAGGTGATTTGGGATGATTATTTCCCTTTGCTTAAATATCAAATCCTGACAAATGCTGATTTGTCGGAGATTTTTCAAGTTAATGAAGAACTAGCTAGTCGTATTCGCTCTGCTATTAGGAGCGTAGCGACTGTGGACGAGTTAGTGGATAAAGTTGCCACAAAACGCTACACAAGGGCGCGTGTGCGCCGTATTTTGGCTTATATTTTGGTGGGAGCTGTGGAAAAGCCCTTGCCAGAAGCTGTTCATGTGCTGGGATTTACGCCAAAAGGGCAGGAACATCTCAAAACGGTGAAAAGCTCTGTGGATATCGTGGCTCGAATCGGTGCAAAACCGTGGGATGTGGTAACGCAACAAGCCGACCAAGTCTATGCGTTAGGAAATCCACATATTCAAGAGCAAAACTGGGGAAAAGTACCAGTGAGAATCAAGAAGTAAGCGATTATAAGTGAAAAAAACTTCATTTTTTCTCTTGACTCTAACGTAACGTTGTAGCAACTACTCAATTAAATTTAAAGTATACGCACCTTTTATAAATCCTTTTATATCAATGTTTACACTTTTAAAAACTTCAAGAAGATGGACTCAAATCCTCTCATTTGGATAATATTGACACCAATTAACACCATAAAATAGACTAGTCAAGTTCTACCTTTTTAGGTAGAACTATTTTTATAAAGAGAATGATTTACTCAAAAAAAAGCGCCTATTACATAGGCACTCATACTTAGAATCCGAAACTTCGCTCACTTTCTAATGAACTAACCTTTCCTTTTTTTATTTTTGACCCTTCTTTTTCTACCCATTTCTCATATCGCTGTATAAAACGTGTTTCTTCTTCATCTTTAAATCCTTCAAAAACAACTTCATCGATATCTTCATCATTAAAATAAAAAACTTGTTCTGGATCTAACCCTTCAGGGTAACGTGCACCAGTATAATCAAAATAAACTTTCTGCCCCTCATGATCAATCAATGGTCCACGGTTTAAAATCATAATTTTTTGATTTCCTTCTGCTAAATAAACGGTACTTCCAATTGATAACATAATTAATCCTCCTTATTTTCCTTAATCTGATATTTGATATTAATATTTGGAACAAAGTCATGATTCCACTCTGTTCCAACAGCAACAATAAGCAATCCAAAGAATCCAAAAATCACATATAGACCAACAAATCCAATCGTAACCGTCGCAAAAACACCAACTATGATTAATAAAGCAAATATGCTACCGACAATCACCGGTTTGATTTTTAATCATTTATGTACTGTAAAAGGGCTTCTTTTTCTAAAAAATGGTCGTTTAGTCGATTGTAATGGATTTAAACACCGTCCCCATTTTACACAGCCCCGTCAAAGTGCTATAATGTTAAGGATTACGAATTTAGCTTTGCTAGTTCAGTAGTTCAATGATTTGGGGCTTTAGGGTGTCCAAATCAATTAATCATGCTAAAATAAAAATAATCTTTACAAAGGAGACTACCCATGGGACGTAAGTGGGCCAATATTGTTGCCAAAAAAACTGCCAAAGATGGTGCTAACTCTAAAGTTTATGCGAAATTTGGTGTTGAAATCTATGTTGCTGCTAAAAAAGGTGAACCAGATCCAGAATCAAACTCAGCTTTGAAATTTGTACTTGAACGTGCAAAACAAGCGCAAGTACCAAAACACGTTATCGACCGCGCAATCGATAAAGCAAAAGGTAATACAGACGAAACTTTCGTTGAAGGTCGTTACGAAGGATTTGGACCAAATGGTTCAATGATTATCGTTGATACTTTGACAAGTAATGTTAATCGTACTGCTGCTAACTTGCGTACTGCATTTGGTAAAAACGGTGGGAACATGGGAGCATCTGGTTCTGTATCTTACATGTTCGATAAAAAAGGTGTTATTGTCTTTGATGGTGATGACGCAGATAGTGTTTTTGAACAATTGCTAGAAGCTGATGTTGATGTTGAAGACGTTGAAGCAGAAGATGGTGTTGTTACTGTTTACACAGCGCCAACTGATCTTCACAAAGGGATTGAATCTTTGCGTGCTAATGGTATTGAAGAATTCAAAGTAACTGAACTTGAAATGATTCCTCAATCAGAAGTGACACTTGAAGGTGAAGAACTTGAGGTCTTTGAAAAACTTGTTGATGTTCTTGAAGATGACGAAGATGTTCAAAAAGTTTACCATAACGTATCAGATTTCTAATATCAGATATCGTTGATAAAATGATGGGATATTCAGCCTTTTTGAGCTGAATATCCTTTTTATTTTTGGTGATAAGCTAAGGCTATCTCGGTGATAAAAAATCTATTGGCAATTAGTGCGCATTTAGGATAGAATAAATTTATCATAGTAAAGAAACCTTAAAACTAACGAAAGTGAGGACATCAAATGAAACAAGTCATTGTTGGAATTACAGGAAATATCAAAGAAATGCCAGCTATGTCAAGAATGTATTTTGATGCGGTTTCTCGTCATTTATCAGATGGTGTTAAGGTAGCTGGAGGGCTTCCAGAATCTGTTATCGATAGAGTTTCTAGAGATAAATTAATAATTCGACAAATTACGGAGTGATATACATGATTAAGATTCCAACTAAAAAAGATGATATGCTTGAAATTTACGAAGATAATGGTAAATATATATTAAAGTATCCAACATTCAATATTACTATGCCAGAGGTTACTCAAGAAATCTCTAAAGAATCTGTTGATAGTTACCTAAGAGGTGAACATACCGGAGAAGAGTTAATTAATTATGCAGCTTCCGGGAAGTGGAAACCCTCTGTTGATTCGTGGCATGCCACTCGACAGTATCTTATTGAACATCCTGAAGATATTTTGGTTAATATCAAACACAATAAACAATATTTTCAGATTTTGAATTTAGTGATTTTCTTAAAAATCTCTGTTTAAGAAAATTAACATAGCACAACTAGATTCCATAGGTGTTATTAAAGGGAATTTGGAATTATTACTTGTTGATACTATTCAATGGATAGAAGAAATTGAATCTATCCATATAGAATTACTTCAAGAAAAAATTAATAATTATATTCACTATTTCGAAAGCGAGCAATATGTTGAAAAGTATGGCGATAACTTCAAAGAAAAGGTCATCCATATTACCTTTCAATATGCTCCTTCAGATAATGGTCTTGCTTTTCTAGTTCAAGTTCAAAAAGTTTTGCAATCAACTGATATGAGCTTGAAAGTAACTTTACAAGATTGATTTCAAGGCGCTTTTGCGTCTTTTTCTCATTCTTTACTTGCTATTGATAGTTACATTCTCTTTAACGCTCTGCGATTTTCAAAAAAGACCGTAATCATGGGTAGTTGGTCATTGACTACAAGGGTGGGGAAATGGCCAATCTCTTTAAAGACCTGCCCCACTTGCTTGGAACGATTACCAACTTGGATGGGGCGCAAGCTATGCTTGCTTTGACTTGTATTCTTACACGAAATAAAACGTCCAATCGTTATCATTCTCATTACCAATAAAACAAAGAGCTGTGGTTAGAGTCTCCTACAAATCGTCTAATAGCGATATAACATCTTACGATGATATCGGTGGTCATTCAACACAAGTTGTTCAAGGAACGACAACCGCTACTTAATTGGAAAATACAATGAAGAAAATGCAGACAATACTGTTGACATCAATTATACAAATGAAAACATCACTCAAATCTTGACAAATCTAAATGATGTCAAATATGATTTCAAGATTTTTGATGCCCCAACTGTTAATTCTGTCATTAAGAATCAATGTTTGGATAATTTGAAAACCATTGATTTGGAATCAGAAGAGCAACCATACATCTATTTCATCTTTGGACAAGACCAAGAAGATTTACAAGAATTTGTTAATAAACGTTTGAAAGAATTCCAAGAAGACGGTACATTGACAGAACTTGCTGAAAAATACCTTGGTGGAGATTACACGCCTTCTGCTGATGATTGGAAAGCTCCAACATCAGATTAAAAAGTGTGGGTTATAGTTTTAAACTATAAGAAAACCTTATTAATAACAATTTGAAAACTAGGATCAAATAGGATAAAATAAAAACGCTTATTAAAATGAAAGAGGACATATCTATGAAATTGAAAAAATTATTTGGATTAGCTAGTGTAGCTTTGACGTCAACTGTTTTGTTGGCAGCGTGTGGAGGTTCTTCAAGTTCATCATCTTCTGATGATAAAACACTTAAAGTTGGTGTCATGACTCTAGATGCTGCAACAGAACCACTTTGGGATAAAGTTGAAGAATTGGCCGAAGAAAAAGGTGTTAAGATTGAACTTGTTGAATTTACAGACTACAATCAACCAAACGAAGCCCTTCAAAATGGTGAAATTGATGTCAATGCTTTTCAACACAAATATTTCTTGAGCAACTGGAATTCTGAAAATGATGGAACTTTGGTAGAAGTTGCTGATACGCTTCTTAGCCCAATTCGTCTCTTCTCAGGAGCTGACAGCGACGGCGATGCAAAATACACTGACGTTAGTGATATTCCAGATAAAGGAACTATTTCAATTCCTAATGACGCTTCAAATGAAAGCCGTGCCCTCTACCTTCTTCAATCTGCAGGTTTGATTGAATTAGATGTTTCTGGTGATGAATTGGCTACAATTAAAAACATTTCATCAAATCCGAAAAACTTAGATATTAAAGAAGTTGATGCTGCTCAAACTGCTTCTACTTTGACATCAGTTGATGCTGCAGTTATTAACAACTCTTATGCTCAAACTGCTGATGTTGACTATGACACAACACTTTATAAAGAGGTTGTTGATGAAAATTCAAATCAATGGATTAACGTTATTGTAGCCCAAAAAGGTTGGAAAAAATCAGATAAAGCTGATGCTATTAAGACTTTAGTTTCTGTTTACCAAACAGATGAAGTCGGGAAAATCATCGAAGAAGCTTCAGACGGTGCTGATATTCCTGCATGGGATGGCGCAACAACATCTTCATCATCTTCTGATGACGATTAATATAGCCTATTGAAAATGAAAAAATTAGGGGCTGGGATAACTTCCCAGTCTCTAAATCATTATTTCGTATTTTATGGAGAGTTAATAACTTCTAAATTGCTTCTTTGTTAGGAGTGGATTTTAAAATAATTAGCAATATGGTAGAATAGTAACTTGGAGAGTTTTCAAAACTGTGCTACCGATGTGTTTTGAATTTTGAGAGGTTGAAAAATGGTAGTAAGTGATAATAATCAGTTGCAGAAGTTTGAAAATGATGACGTTGCTCAATATTATTTTGAGATTTTACGTCAGTTAATTGCTAAAAAATCGATTTTTGCACAGCAGATTGGGTTAGCAGAAGTAGCAAATTATCTAGGCGATATTTTCACTGAAGCTGGTGCTGAAGTGATAATTGATGATACTTGTACGGCGCCGTTTGTTTTGGCACGTTTTAAGAGCAATAGACCTGATGCTCAGACGATTATTTTTTACAACCATTATGATACTGTGCCAGCTGATGATGACCAGCCTTGGTCGTCAAATCCTTTTGAATTAACCGTCCGTGATGGCTACATGTATGGACGTGGTGTTGATGACGATAAAGGGCATATCACAGCACGCTTGACAGCCGTTCAGAAGTATCGCCGTGAGTTTGGAGATTTTCCAGTTAACATTATATTTATTATGGAAGGTTCGGAAGAATCAGCTTCTGTGGGTCTTGAAACCTATCTTGAAAAATACGCTGATGAGCTCCGTGGCGCGGATTTATTGGTGTGGGAGCAAGGTATTTCAAATGCCAAAGGTCAGATTGAAATTTCTGGTGGAACAAAAGGTATTGTCACCTTTGATATGATTGTTGATTCTGCTAAGGTTGATATTCATTCGAAATTTGGTGCGGTCATTGAGTCAGCATCATGGTATTTGCTTAATGCGATTGCTAGCCTTCGTGATGAAACTGGTCGCATTTTGGTTGACGGGATTTATGACCAAGTCATTGAGCCAAGTGAGCGTGAATTGTCACTTATCCTAGAACATGCCAATCTTGATGCCGATAACCTAAAAACACTATATGGTTTGAATTTGCCAATGTTGACAAGGGATAAGGAAAAGTTAGTTCGAACGCTTTTCTTTGAACCAGCTATCACGATTGAAGGAATTTCGACAGGCTATCAAGGTCAAGGTGTCAAAACGATTCTACCAGCTAAAGCTCAGGCTAAAATGGAAGTTCGTTTGGTTCCTGGACTTGAGTCAAAAGATGTTCTTCAGAAGATTGAACAACATTTGCAACAACATGGCTTTGAACAGGTGGAGTTGATTTACACATTGGGCGAACAGGCTTATCGTAGTGATATGTCCGCCCTGGCGATTCTCAATGTGATTGAGATTGCAAAGGCATTTTCACCAAATGGTGTTTCAGTTTTGCCGACGACTGCTGGTACTGGACCAATGCACCAATTCTTTGAAGCATTAGAAGTTCCGATTGCTTCTTTTGGTATTGGCAATCCAAACAGCCGTGACCATGCTGGAGATGAAAATGTTAATTTGGCGGATTATTACACCCACATTGAGATGATTGAGGAGTTGATTAAGAGTTATGACAAAATCGATTATTAATTTAGAACATATTGACATTACGTTTTATCAGAAAAAACGTGAGATAGAAGCGGTAAAAGACGTTTCTATTACGATTAACAAAGGTGAAATTTATGGAATCGTTGGTTATTCTGGAGCAGGAAAATCAACCTTAGTTCGTACGATTAACCTATTACAGGCACCAACTTCTGGAAAAATTACGATTGGTGATGATGTGACATTTGACAATGGTAAAGTGCAGTTAAAAGGTGCAGCTTTACGTCAAAAACGTCAAAAAATTGGGATGATTTTCCAACATTTTAATTTAATGGCACAAAAAACAGCGCGCCAAAATGTGGCTTTTGCGCTTCGCCATTCAAAATTATCAAAAGAAGAAAAAGACAAAAAAGTCGCTGATTTACTTGAATTAGTAGGCTTGTCAGATCGTGCTGAAAATTATCCTGTTCAATTATCAGGTGGACAAAAGCAACGTGTTGCGATTGCGCGTGCTCTTGCCAATGACCCTGAAATCTTGATTTCTGATGAATCAACATCTGCCCTCGATCCTAAAACAACAAAACAAATTTGGGCTTTATTGCAAGATTTGAATCAAAAACTTGGTTTGACTGTGGTTATGATTACACACGAAATGCAAATTGTCAAAGATATCTGTCACCGTGTTGCTGTTATGCAAAATGGGCACTTGATTGAAGAAGGTTCTGTATTGGACATTTTCTCAAATCCAAAAGAACCATTGACGCAAGAATTTATCAAAACAGCTACTGGTATTGATGAAGCCTTGGTTAAAATTGAAAAGCAAGCTCTTGTGCAACAGTTGCCAAAAGACGATTTGCTTGTTCAATTGAAATACGCAGGAACATCAACAGATGAGCCTATTTTAAATCAGATTTACAAACAATTTGAAGTAACAGCGAATATCCTTTATGGAAATATTGAAATTCTAGATGATACACCAGTTGGTGAAATGATTGTTGTTCTATCTGGTGAAGCCGATGCGCTTGCTGCTGCCCAAACAGCTATTCTTGAAGCTGGAATTGAATTAATTGTATTGAAACGAGGTGCCTAAATGATTGAATGGATTGAGACAAATTTACCAAATGTTTACCGCATTGGTTGGGAAGGAACGAATTCTTGGTCAGATGCCTTTTCAGCAACGCTTTATATGACTGGCTGGTCATTTGTGATTGGTGGTATTTTAGGGCTTTTAATGGGATTATTTTTAGTTCTAACTGGACCAAATGGTGTGCTTAGCAATCGTATTGGGTTTAAAATTTTAGATATTTTCACGTCAATTGTTCGTGCCATTCCTTTCATCATTTTGTTGGCTATTTTGAAAGGTTTCACCTATGCTATCGTTGGAACCAACCTAGGTCGAACAGCGGCGCTAATTCCGCTATCAGCAGCGACATTTGCCTTCTATGCTCGTCAGGTTCAAGTTGTCTTTTCAGAAATGGATAGAGGTGTTATTGAAGCCGCACAAGCTTCAGGAGCTACCCTTTGGGATATTATCAAAATTTACCTTAGCGAAGGTTTGCCAGAACTTATCCGTGTCTCAACAGTAACGCTCATCTCACTTATCGGTGAAACAACTATGGCGGGTGCGATTGGAGCAGGTGGTCTTGGTTATATTGCCATTTACTACGGTTATAACCGCTCAGCAACAGATGTCACTATCGTTGCAACAATCTGTATCCTTATCCTAGTCTTTATTATCCAATTTATCGGAGACTTCCTGACTAAAAAACTAAGTCATAAATAGAAAAAAGCACTTCTGTGAAAACAGAGGTGCTTAATGATTATTTTGTGCTATTTTATTGTCCATGTCTGTAATGAGACTAGCAAGAGTGATGTTCTCGAGAGAAGCTTTAAAATTTTCTTGAACCTCATCAATACGTGGTTGTAAAATGGAGTTCTTGAGGTGCTTTTGTCAAATGGACATTTGTTAGCCCAGCAGATTTGCAAGCTGACGGTAACCGTACAGGGCAATATATTCTTGCTGGTGAAGAATTAACCACAAACGATAAGGGTGAAAGTATTATCAGCTATGCAGACTATGCTATTGGCTTTGTTGATGAAATTGAAAATAGCAAACACATCAAAGAACGCATCAGTTTACTTGGAAAATAAGATAAAATAACCCACCAAACTCATTTGAGCTTGGTGGGGTTTGTTAGTCATCATATTATCTACGCTTTTTTGACTTTTGTGATAAATATGCTAAGAATGAAGCCGACGAGGGCAAAGCTAATCCACCCCATTGAGAATTGTCCGAATGGAACAATTGTTGTGAAGAATTCAACGAGGCTTGTTGGAATTCTAAATAAGCCAGTCATTGTAGATAATGTTGAAAAGGCATCATAAAGTGCTGGAATGGCGGTGAAACCAATGGTTAAGCGATAAACAATTGGACTATTATTGAAGAATTTAGCAAGGAGTACCAAAAGTACAATCACGACTGTAAGTGGATAGAGAAGGTAAAGAACTGGCAATGACCATTTAATCAACTCAGAAAGACCACCAAAGTAGAAGAATAAGGCAATCAAGGTAAAGATACTTGCCCAAGCAACGTGAGATAGTTTTGGTTGTAGTTTGTGGAAATATTCCGCGCAGGCTGTGATTAGCCCTGTTGCTGTTGTTAAACAAGCAAGGAAAATCGCTGCCGCAAGAACTGCTCGTCCAATGCTTCCAAGATAGAAATAAGCTGCTTGTCCCAGAACATTTCCGCCATCGATAGCAGCGCCATTAAATGTAAATTGTCCGTTAGTAAATGTAAATAAGCTTTGTGATGTTGCGCCGATACGAGCCACAAAAATGTAAATAAGCGCAAGCAATACGGTTGCAATGATACCAGATTTGAAGGTCAAAAGAGCGACTTCTGACTGATTTTTGGCACCGTGTTGTTTACTAGCATCGATAACGATAATGGCAAAAGCAAGGGAAGCAAGAGCGTCCATTGTACCATATCCTTGAATGAGCCCCGCAACAAAAGGCACGTCTTTAAAGGCATTACTAATATCATTAGCGGCGTTATAAGCAGTACCAATGTTACCAGCTGGTTTGATAAAGGAAGCAATCACCAAGATTGCAAGAATGATAAGAAGGGCAGGTGTCAAATATTTCCCAATACGGTCAGCAATCTTGCTTGGTTTAATGGCTAAAATGTAAGAAAGACCAAAAAAGAGCAAACCGTAAGCAATTTTTACGCCAATGCTATCACCTAAAATTGGTTGGATCCCAATCGAAAATGACGTAGCACCTGTCCTTGGAATCGCAAAGAAAGGTCCAATTGACAAATAGAGGGCAATTGAAAATAACAAGGCATAATGGCGTGAAACAGGGCGTGCAAAATCCTCGACGTCGCTAGCACCAGAATAAGCAACAGCAACGACTCCAAGCAATGGCAGGGTGACGCCTGTCAAGCAGAAGCCAAGAATAGCCAAGGCTAAGTTACTTCCAGAATATATGCCTAAAAAGGCAGGGTAAATAAGGTTACCCGCTCCAAAAAATAGAGCAAATAACATGAAACCGATAATGACATAAATATTTTTAGATGGTTTCATATGTCCTCCTAATAATGAAAAATGCTTACAATTACTTTTTAATTGAGTAAAATTGTATGAGAATTATTATAGCGAACAGAGAAGCTGTCGTCAATAGAAGAAAAGTTCAAAAATTATAAACAAATTCTCATAAAAAACTGACAAGCCGTATCCTAAAACTATAAAATGCGCTAAAGAATGTTATAAAAAGTATCATAAAAAAATTTAAATTGTGAAAAAATTTGGAAAATAGTTTATTTAAGCGCTTCATTTAACAAATCTTGTGAGAGGATGTTTGACGAAGTGGTAGTTTTGTATTATTATAAAAAAAGTTATTACTATATGAGGACTTACTATGAGACATTTTATTGGCGTTTGGAATAGAACTAGCCTAATCAAACGCATCATTATCGGAGTTATCCTTGGTTTAATTCTGGGAGTAGCCTTTCCAAAATTATCAGGAATCGGCATTTTGGGAGATTTATTTGTAGGTGGCCTTAAAGCTGTTGCACCATTATTGGTTTTTGTTTTGGTTGCCAATGCTTTATCACAACATGAAAAAGGGCAAAAGACCAATATGTCAACAGTTGTCGGTCTTTACCTTGTTGGGACATTGGCTGCGGCGTTAGTGGCAGTATTAGTTAACTACATTTTCCCATTGAAATTGACATTAGACAATGTAGCAGAATCGGATTTATCAGCACCAGAAGGGGTAGCAGAAGTTTTCAAAGATCTCTTGCTCAAAGTTGTGGATAACCCTGTTAATGCCATCGCATCTGCTAACTATATCGGAGTGCTAGCGTGGGCGGTTGTATTTGGGCTTGCAATGCGCAATGCTAGCCAACAAACGAAAGACTTACTACAAACCATGGCAGAAGTAACGTCGCAGGTTGTGCGTTGGATTATTAATTTAGCGCCATTTGGTATTTTAGGTTTGGTCTTTAACACCATTTCTGATAATGGTATTGGAATTCTGGCTAATTATGGTTTCTTGATTGTAACTCTAGTTGGAACAATGCTTTTTGTGGCTCTGGTGGTTAATCCATTAATTGCATTTGTGATGATTCGTCAAAATCCTTACCCACTTGTTCTTCGTTGCTTGAAAGAATCTGGTTTGACAGCCTTCTTTACGCGTAGTTCAGCGGCAAATATCCCTGTCAATATGAAACTTTGTGAAGATTTAGGTTTGAATAAAGACACTTATTCGGTATCTATTCCTCTCGGAGCGACAATCAATATGGCTGGCGCAGCGATTACGATTAACGTCCTAACACTTGCTGCGGTTAACACCCTTGGAATTGGTGTTGATTTTCCAACAGCTTTCTTATTGAGTGTGATTTCAGCGGTATCTGCTTGTGGTGCTTCTGGTGTGGCAGGGGGGTCTCTCCTATTGATTCCAGTTGCATGTAGCTTATTTGGCATTTCAAATGATATTGCTATGCAAGTTGTTGGTGTTGGTTTTATTGTTGGTGTTGTCCAAGATTCTTGTGAAACAGCGCTTAACTCATCAACGGACGTTCTTTTTACAGCGATAGCTGAAAAATCTGTCTGGGGTAAAAACAAAAAAGCAAACCATAGCTAATTACCGTAGATGGGCAAATTGCTCAGCTATTTTTTATATTAAACCCCTTGCTATAACCTGTATTTATAACTAGTTCAAGAAATAAGCTTTTTTAAATTGAACCTTATTTATGATAAAATAAAACTACATCAAAAGGGAGACGTATCTTTAGCAAAAGCAGATGGCTCATTTGTTTTAGGTACCGATAATTTCAACGGATATATTAAAGGAAATGCGGAGTTACTATCTGCTTCTGGGCATGCTGAATTTGAGTTTGAAAACGATAGATTCGCTATTGGATTAGGTGGTGAAGCTACTGGTGTTAACGTGTCCTATTCTGCTGGAGTGTCATTTTTAGAATATGATAATAGCGGTGATAAAGGAAATCTCTTCGGAATACAGGGAGGACCAAAACTTGATGCAGGAGTTAGTGCAAACTTTTCTTTATCTGGGGAGAAAGCTATGAACTTTGGACCGGTTGACATCAATGCTGTTAACCTGAAATTAGGGGACTCACTGGGTCTTGGATTCGATTTAGATTTAACATTACCAATTCCAACTTGGAATTTTGGCTGGAGGTTTTAGCTCATGATAGACAGTATAAAAAGCAAATGGTGGTTATTTACTATTTTATCAGGAATTTGTATGTATCTTAATCCTTACTTTGGCTTATTTTCTATTTTTATGATAGTTGTTCTATTTTTTGATATTATAATGTTTACAATTATGAAAGGACATTTTTATCTTTTTTCAAAAAAAATAGCCGATAAAACAGAACACACAAAAATAATTAAGAAAATATTTAATACGGAGATACTTTATTTTAAAATTGGAAAATTATTTACCACTATTGTTATGATTTTTGTGATTTTAGTAGTAGTCAAACAGAATCTAGATACTCAAAAAATAATGGCTCCATATTATATACCAGTTATACAAACAAACTTTTTTTGCAGATTACTTGTATAATTCTATCTGTAATCTTAATAGTATTTTCTTTTATTCTATTTTGTTTTTATGCAGATTCATATAAACAGAAATTGAATGAATTGGTGTAATTAGATGAAAAGATCTCTATTATTATTTGGGAACTATATACCTGTTTACACTAACCACAATATATAGTGCTTCCGAGAATATACAAAAAAAGGCGACTTCCAAAATGGAAACCGTCTCTTAATATAATATCAATAATACTTTCTAAATTTATCTTGATTTTCTTTGAAAAAATCCTCTAACCAATCCATGCCATAAGCATAACTAAAACCTTCTAGGAGAACAGAGAAGTCAATGCTATCAAATCCCATTTTCTTCAAATCATTAAAGGTGTTGAATGGTGAACGAAAGTGCTTGTATTTAATAATTGCACCAATATCTTTTAAATCCTGTTCTCTGGTGCTGACCATTTTCATTCCTAACACATACTCAATCGGGGCAACTAAAACCGTTAAATTCTCAAACGAGTACAAAGTTTCACATAAACTTAACGGCGGCTGTTTGTTCATATTTGCCACATTATTGTTGAGCCACAGCTCTTCGTGAGTGTTAAGATTAAACTCTTGTCCTACCCGAGCGATAATCTCATTGATTTTTTGGCTTTCTTCATAAAAAGCATCCACATCTTGTGTCGCACGTAAACCATGATATTCCAAGACATAGCCACCAACACAGATAATGGTCAAAGTAAGATTTGCCTGAACCAATTCTTTATTCAAGGCTTCAAAGACAGGTTTCATTTTATCCATGTTTGTATTTCTCCATCATTTTCTGAACATTGGCTAATTTAGCTGGCTTATTTAACGAAATCACATATTCATGAGTTGGTGTGTGCTCTTGAATAGCATATTTTAAGCTAACTTTTTGAAAATCGGTCAGTTCTTTGGAGGCTAGTAATTTCTCAACATCCTCGTTTGTTAAATAAGAATGGTCTTCAAAAATAACTTTCCGCAAATAACGAAACCAATGACTTGCATTGAAACGTGATTGCTTGGATGCATTTATCATATAATCATACCAATCCATCATCTTCCTCCTGTAAGATTTAGTTCATGTTATTGTCGTTTATATTCAAAAGTCTAACTTTTTCTCTTTCTTAACTGTTTATCTTCTTTAGGGTTATAATTCAAAGCCTGTTGTAGTTTTAAATCGAAATCAGAAAGTTCTAGTTTTTCCTCCTCAAAAGGAATATCGGGAAGTTTAAAACGAAACTTTTTATAAAAGAAAGTATTAAACTCCTCCTTGTTATCTGAAATGTCTACCAGAGTATCCAGTTCGGAAAGTCGATTCTGTATGCTGATTTTTGTAATATTTCCGAGCTTTTGGTAAATCGCGTAATACGATAAATCTTGGAAAAATTTCCGATGTGATTTAACAATCGCCTGAGTATAAGGGCAATTATAATAACTGAGATATTTTTTGTAAAAATTATCAGAAAGAGAAATTTGGTAATCCACTAACTTATTGTCAATCGTTTTGGAAACTGTTCGCTCCATTTCTGCATGTAGTTTATCCATGGATTAGCTCCTTGTATTTTGTACGAACTCCTGAAGATGCTAATAGAAGATTGAAACGGTCATTATCCGCCATACTACGAGTATTGTAGCGGAATACAAATTCATCCACATAGTCCTGCAAATGTTTCTTAGACCATGAATGGTAAATCCCTAATACCCCTCGTTTAAGTCCTGCCCAGAAACCTTCAATCGTGTTTGTATAAATATCATCAATGACATACTCACGAGCACCATGGTTTACAAAAGCGTGGTCGTACATCTTCGCAACTTTATTATAACCCAACTATTCATCAGTGTAAAGTTGAGCGGTATCTTTAACAAATTTAACGACTTGTTCTGTCAGAGTTTTTATACCTGTATCACTTACTTTATGAGCATTTAATTTTCCTTCTCGTGCAACCATACCGACAACTGGAGTTTTATCTTTTAGAGAACGACCTTGTGCATTTCTGACTTTTTTAGAGTTATGACGATTCTTATTTTTACCACCAATATAGGTTTCATCTACTTCGACAGTTCCGTCCAACTCATTGTTATTTTCTGAGCCAAAGCATCTACGAATACGCTCTAACATAAACCAAGCGGTTTTCTGAGTAACATGAATGTCTTTTGAAAGTTGAAGCGAGGAAATACCTTTTTTGTGAGAAGTCACCATCCAAATAGCAATAAACCATTTTTGAAGAGAGACTTTAGTATTATCAAACATTGTACCAGTTTTAACGCTAAAGTATTTGCCAGTATTTTTGCATCTGTATTTACCGTTCTTGCACTTATAAACCTTAGATGTTTCATCAAAAGGACTGATCACATAGCCATTCCAGCGAATTTTTTCTAAATGTTGTTCACAATGATAATCACTTGGGAAAGCATTCATCAAATCGTACAATGATTTAAACTCACTTAACATCTCTCTGCTCCTTTTATATTCTATAATTATTATATCATTTAAAACACAAAAGTCAATAAATTAGTGTAAAATTGGGTATAACTCTTTTCAAAACTAGTATTTTGTGATATAATAGCTTTATTAAAAAAGTAAAGGAATTGATTGGTATGAATACAATCACAGGCTCACAGGCTCACAGGCTCACAGGCTCACAGGCTCACAGGCTCACAGGCTCACAGG
>ERZ1034847.205-NODE-205-length-31604-cov-55.138388_pt1 | contig 31604 bp, 29 predicted proteins | sample MGYA00520633_ERZ1034847 | MGnify/ENA primary metagenome ERZ1034847 (study PRJEB33766, sample SAMN09781732) | gut metagenome | biome: gut microbiome | host: Homo sapiens | place: Madagascar | study: EMG produced TPA metagenomics assembly of the PRJNA485056 data... | reverse complement strand
CCACCTGATAAACACCATAACCCAGTTGCGGCATTTCCACGCCATTGCTTAACTTTATCTTTACCATAATCAAAATGTTTTAAAAGTTCGTTTATTCCATTCTTCCATATTTCATCTCCACGCCTTCCTTATCATATTGCTTGCGCTTGCCAGTTGGTGGCTCAGTAAGTGTGATGCGAACTACAGCCGTGCGTGAAAGGGAACGGGCGATGCTCTCGTCGAAAGCATCCATGTGTTGAGGAAGGAAACGTTCACTGATTAGTCGGAGACCATGAATCTTCTCTGCTTCATCTGCCACGATTTCTGCCTTGCCGAATGCAATGGCTGATTTGAATTGCAGGGTGAAACTGCCGTCTTTCGGACCAACCGTAGGCGCACAACGGGTTACGGCTGAAAGGCAAACCTCGGGATGAGTCTTGATTGCCTCCAGTTTTTTGCCTTCCAAGGCACCATGAAAATACCAGTTCACATCATCATCTGATGCGAGTGACAGGGGTAAACCATAAGGCTTGCCTTCTTCGTCAATAAAACTGACCGTTATATACGGAGCCTTGTGCATTATTTCCAAAGCCCACTCACTATCCATTGCTCTTGATTTCTTTCTCATTTTTATCCAATTAATTTAATAATCTGTTTATCCGAAGTATCAAGCAGAATTTCTTTCAGATGTTTGAAAATCCTCTGGTAAGATTCCTGGGGAGTGCGGTTGCATTGGCAAGCCTCTTTGCCATAGAGATCTTCGGGAGTATTGAGCAGCGACCAACCCCAGCCATATTCGTGATTGTGCTTGTCACGAGGATAGATGAAATCCTCGGTCACGATGTAAGTTGCCATTTCCAGTCGGGTGAGATAACCGTCAAACTTGCTTCTCATTCCCTTGCCCGTGAAACTGCAGGCTGCCCGAAGTTCTCTCGTGATGAGACTGCCCGATGATTGAAGCGTACCGAGAATGGCTCCTTCTATCGATTCTTCATCCGGACGAGGGTATTTGCTTCTTCTGTAGTTACAGAAGTCCGGCCACCATTCCTGGCTGATGAATCCTGCTTTCTTGTTAAAGAACTTTCCGTACATATATGGCATTTCCTGCACAATCTCGCCCTTCCATTTCCATAGTGGCCAGTCCCAGCCACCTTCAGGAAAAGTTACATATCTGCAGTCTTTCGCCACAATGTCTTCGGCAGAGAAGCCTTCAATGCCACTATCAAGGAGGGGGAGGAAGCCGATTTTCTGAATCAGCTCCATCATGCCTGTTGCTGAATATACTTCTGGAAAATTCATGTTCATCTATTTTTATCCGTTGAACTTAAATAATCTTGACGTTACATCTGTCTTCTTATGTATCGTGCCAGTCCGTAAACATATCTTCGGCAACCTGGACGATAGTGGAGCAGGCGGTCGAACCATGCAAGATGTTTGTTGAATAGGCGAACTGTAACACCTACATAGACCATGGCGAAGAGCGTTCCGATGCCCACGATCTCCCATTTCCATGAACCGAGAAGCAGGAAACAGAACAAGACGGCCAAGACCACGAGCGTGATGTCCACCCGAATCTTGGCTTTAGGGAAAGGCCAGCCGGTAACCTTGTGAATGGCGATGGAAATGCCCTCGCCAGGCATGGTTACTGAGCCGCACTTCACCTCCATGGCAATTCCGAAACCGAGGATGGTGCAACCGGCAATCTGCACAAGGGCATTGACCAGGATATTTTCTGAAACCATCCACTGTGTAAGCACCATATTGAGGTCTATGAACATTCCGAAGATAAAGCCGATAGCGAGCTGGAAGAGTTGCACCCACTCGAAGTTTCTTCTCAGAATCAGAATCTGCAGCACCACGAAGATCGCATTCATCATGATGGTGTAGCCGCCGATAGTCCATCCTGGGATGTAATCAAGCATCTTACCTGCCGAAGCCATCACGTAAGGGATGGTGGAAATAACGCTTGAACCTAACTGACTTCGCACACATGCTGCGACTCCGAAAGTCATTACATAGAGCGAAACGAGCAGCAGAATATGCTGCCATACAAAAGATATAACTTCTTCTTTCTTAATCATTTATATTATTTTCTTAATCAATTCGTTCAGTTTGTCCTCTCTGATAATCTTCGGCTGAGCCTTGCCAGCGAGAATGAGAATCTTTTTACCATTACGATAAATATGAAGCTGTCGTGAGCGAACCACGGCAGTCAACTCCTCATCGTTCTGCATGGCTTGCCAGATAGGATAATATACGCCCTCAGGTTCAAACAACTTTTTTTGAAGATGCGAACAGAGGTTTGTTGTATCAATAGTTATTGCCATATTTCCTTCAACTTCTTCTTATCACTTTAAAATCCCAACTCCACATCCTTGCCGAATGGTGCGAGCGAAAGCGCGGCCATCTTGAAATGCTGTTTTCCCCAAGGAATGCCGATAATGGTTATACATAAGAGAAAGCCGAAGAACAGATGCATGAGGCAAGCCCACAATCCTCCGAAAATCAGCCAGAGTAAATTCAGCGGAATGCGAATGCAACCAGTTGGACTATTCGATTCTCTTACTGTAGAGCCAAAAGGCCATAGGCAGAGCAGACCAATCTTGAATGTCTGTATTGCAAACGGAATGCCGATGATGGTACATGCAAGAGCCAGACTTCCGGTGAAATAACCGATGGCAGCTTCGAGACCTCCGAAGAGCCACCAAAGTAAGTTTCCTATTATGCGCATAAGATTATTCTTTTCATCTTTTATGTCAAGAATGGATCAAGCGTAGCCAGCAGTTCGGCTTTATCTACCACACCGCTTGTGCGCCACAATACTTCTCCGTTTCGGAAAAGTATCAGCGTAGGCACGGATTGGATGCGGTATTGGCTTGCTGTTACGCCGTACTTGTCCACATCCACCTTGATGATTCGGATGCGGTCGCCCAACACACTCTTTACCTGCTCCAGAATGGGGTGCATCGCCTTGCAAGGTTGGCACCAGGTAGCAAAGAAATCGACCAGAACAAGCTGGCCACTGTTTATTACATTATTAAATGTCTCCATAATTATCTGTCTATTTCCGTGAAACGATTAAAAGTTCTGCCGTCCCTTGTTACTTTCCCGAAGAACATATTTTCCGGTCTTACCCAATAGGCTTGGTCTCCATAGAGAGCCTGATAAACCACCATGCGCTCCTGAGTCTCGGAGTCGAAGGCAGAATGGATGAATTTGTATTTGCTGCCCTTAAAGTGCTGGAAATATCTTTCTTCCTTTGCAGAAAACTCCATCAGCATTTTCTGGGCAAGGGGAGCGTACCAGGTCTTCACCTCCTGCTCTGTAGGCGTATGACCGCCAGGGAAATGGAAGGCTTGGTTGTAGTACTCCAGGAAGAGAGGGGAGAAGTGAGCCAGGGTGTCCTGCTCACCAAAAAGTCCCCACACACGATTCTTATAATAGGGGTTGCAATGGTCGAACTGCACGGCTTCCATTTCCGCAAACTCCTCAATCAGCGCCTCGTCAATCACCAGCCGCTGATTTCCGTCCCTTCTCGGTGCCTTGTATTCATGCTCGCCGATTCGCTCCTTCAGAAACTCCGTCATCATGAAATACGGATTGCCGAGCAGGGCAGGAATGCCCACCACCGGAGCCAGCATCTGGGCGAGGAAAGAGCCGCAGCTGTTGCCCAGAAGCAAGTCGGGCTGCTCCCGGTCGATGATGGAGCGAATCTCCTTCAGTGCCTCCTTGGGGTGCAAAGGGAGGTCGGGAGTCAGCACCACCGCCGTCCCCTCAAACGCCTCTTTCAAGGCTCTCGCCATCGGACAACTGCCCGTGGCGAAGAATCCGTGTAGGAATAATATCTTCTTCATTCTTATAAATTATTGTCTGTACCTTTATGTAGCAAATTGGATGGATGCAGGATTAGTTTTTGTTTCATTCCTTTTTCCTTACTTCCCAATGACCGCTATAGCCGCTACCTACATATACAATATGAGGCATTTTGGCGATACGACGTTTAATAGTTTTAGATGTTACGCCTATTTGTAAAGCCAATTCTTCTGTTGTTATTTTAGGATAAACAGCTACTTGATACTCTATCCATTTATCTATATCATCGCCTTGAGTGCCACCTTGAGGGACATCTTGAGGGACATCTTGAGGGACATCTTGAGGGACATCTTGAGGGACATCTTGAGGGACACCTTGAGTATCACCTTGAGGGACACCTTCGTTTTCCACAAAGTTTACCTCAATATCAGGATGAGATTCCTGCCATGCTAATATCATATTGGGGAACGTGACAGTAAACTGAGCACGGTCGGAGAAGAAGGTTGGGAGCATATTTTCTTCAAAGTAAGGAAGAGCTTTAATCGGTTTGATGATTTTGCCCATGCCCGAACCTTTACGCTCCATATAACCCAACTGAGCAAAGATATCTGCGATAACCGGATTGCGTCTGACAGAAGGAATGTCTTCTAAGTTCATCGTCTGGATAAGTCTTCCTTCTGGCATGGAACCTGGAGAATATATCACCATACGGTCATCGTACATATCTACATGAACCTCGCTACCCTGGATAAGATAGTCACGATGTGCCAAGGCATTCACTACAACTTCCATCACACAACGTTCCATATATTGAGGGATCTCAATGCGCTGCATCGGTTCTTTATACCAAAGGGTACGATTGTTGCGACGGATGAAGGACATGGTGTCTTCAAGAAGAGTTACAAGTCCGCCTGTAATCTCTGCGCTGTCGAGTGCATCAATGCTTCCTCCTGCTTTTGTCTTGCCGTTCCATCTTGTGCAGAACACACGGCTTTGGCGCAATGGACATTCGTCTGCCATCAACAGACCGGCATAGGTAAGTATTCCCTTATTGTCAACCAAGCCAAACGAACGGTAATGTTTTTTGTCGAAACTAAGCCCATTCCAGGCATAGTAGCGGCTGCGAAGTTTGGAAAATGCATAATCTTCAAACATTTCATCGCTTGGGCGTGCATCGAATGAAGAGTTGCGACCTCTTAATACCAGACGCTTATGTTCGGTACTATCAGCCACAACCGATTCGTTGCCAATACGCACAAAGGTTTCAAGAACGCTGTCGCCTATATAATAATAAGGTGTATCTTCGCCTCCATGCACATGAAGAATGAGCAATTCCTTGTCTTCTACACGCTCTATCTTCAAGTCGATTTGCGGCATAGGATCAATGCGCTCCTTAATTTTCTGGCTGATAAATTCGGCATCAGTCTTGGCATCGGTCAACCCTATGATAGTATCGTCATCGGCAATACCAAACAATAGGCAACCGCCACTGCCATTGGCAAAGGCGCTGACGCTCTTCAGCCAACTTTTCACTTTACGGCGTTCCACTTCCTGCTTCTTATCGTATTCAGTAGTCTCACCTATATATTTTGCCATGTCCATATTTACTTAATTTTTGATTATTCATTATGCGCCTGTAATCTAGGAGGATAAGCCATGCTCAACTCCCATATCAGCGCAATATATCTGCAAAAATACAAAAAATATTCAGAAAAGTGATTATATGGGTGGATTTTGTTTGCAGGGCGAACTTGATTTAACCTTATTTTATAAGATAGAGGGATATTGAGGGATTTTTGAAAAACCGAAATCCTTAATGACCGAAAATGACCATGACCGGAAATGACCGGAATCTTTGGGGTTTGAAAATGATAATGACCCTTAATGACTTTGACCCTTCATGACCGGAATTCTCGGTAGAACGAAAACGACCGCTCTCCTCATATTGAGGTGGGCGGTCGATTTATTTATGGCTGAGTCTGCTTATTGTAATAAGGTGGACTCCATGTTCTTTATCCCATGCAGCTCGTTACTCCGAGCGTAGTAGCGATAGCGGTCAGTATGCTGATGGCTATCTGAAGAATTGTTTTCCAAGTGTTCGCTTTCATTTTTTTTGAATGTTGAATGTTGAGTGTTGAATGTTGAATTTTTGGGGGCGGATAGGCTGGGCTAGGGGCTAGCAACCTAGCCAGTCTATCCTTGGGCTATTCAAGGCCGTCGCCAGTATCGTCCTTGCCGGTAGTACCGCCGGTTGATTCAGAGCCTTGGCCTTCGCTGCCGGTAGTGCCGGTGTTTGAACCGCCTGGGGTAGAACCGCCAGGCGTATTATCCGGAGTAGTTGGCGCGTTGAGGTCAACGTTGGTCTTACCCTCCTTAATCGCCTTGATAACGGCTGCCTGAGCGCTGCGGCTGGCTACGAGGTTGAACTCGGCGTCATCGCGAAGGTTCTTGAACTCCTGACCTGGCTCCCACTGAACCTTCACACCGGTGATGTTCTGCGAGGTGAACTTGTCAGCATCCTCAGCACCCTTCGAAGTGAGAAGAAGAGAGAAATCACCAAGATCGCCCAGACGAATCTTCTTGCCCTCGAGCAACATCTCACGCATGCAGTCTACGGCGATGTAGAGGATGGCGCTGATGTCAGCTCTCGAATAAACGCTACCATGTGAAGTGATGTGCTTGGCAAACTTCTCGATGGTCATGATGTCAGTGTACTGTGAGATGGCGAAAGCATTCTGCTTCTCAGTCTTCACGAGTTCCAGGTCCTTTGGGTCTGGGGTAGTACCCTCCTTCTTTGCCTGGTTGATGCGTGACTTAGCCTGGTTGATTTCCAGAAGATTTGCGTTCACGCTACGCATTACGATGCTGTAATTAATCATAGTCGTTTGTAGTATGTTTAGAGTCCTTTGTTTTACAACTCCCCAGAACGCCCCGTTCCTGCCGTTTTCGGGGTCTTCATTGATGACCGGCGCCTGCCATCATTTATGACCCGTGTTGGTCTTAATAGAAGACCCGAGCAAGGCACAAAAGGCTGTTCTTTCGATTGCCGGTGCAAAGATACAACATTTTCGGGCAGAATGCAAGCTTTCACCCTAACTTTCTATGCTAGAAAAGCTATAAGTGACTGTAATACAATATGTTCTATTGGTTTTCTGTCTGAACTTTATTGCAAATAACAGAAAATACGCAGAAAAAGTACAATGGAGAACAAAGAAAGGCAAAAGCGGTCATTTCCGGTCATGGTCATTTTCGGTCATTTTCAAAATGAGTTGGGTCATTTTGAGCTATAGTAAATATAAATAATATTTATATTATACTATAGATGACCTTTTCTCCACCGAAACGAAAATGACCGGAAATGACCATGACCGGAAATGACCGGAATATAATCTTCATAGTGATGGGAAATAATGAATTATTAGATACGCTAAAGCATTGGTTATTAATGCTATATATGATTTATATGTAGTCTCGCTATAATTGTGTACGTATAAAATAATCTGCATTCATCAGGTTCATATTCGTGCCTTATTGTTCTTCTTTTACCTGTTTTCTACCTGTCTTTTCTTCTATTTTTGTCAAAAATACCTACCTTTGGAGCATGATTTCGAGTCCGAGGAGGGGCATTTTTTGCCCATACTAGAGGGGGTAAAATACCTTCCTAACCCCCATATTTTGCATTTTTCCGTTAAATAACGTGATAAAATTCTTTGGTTTGCCAACTTTTTATTATCTTTGCTATCAATTAACAAAATATTGACGTAGCAATAGTCCGAAAAGCTAGAAACTACATAATAACAATACTGAGGCGAAAAGTGGTAACTTGTTGTTATACAACTATTTAGTATGTATATTTCGTATGTGAAGAGAATTCCGCATGTTGGATTATGAATAAAATATATATTTACATTTAAGATACTTGAATCCGCTTTTTATGCATTTTTCCAATACCTGTTTTCAGCGATGAAAAACGGAAAAATCTGAGTTTCCCGATTACCAAAACGCGTTTTTAGCCCATGAATAGCCGATTTTGCTCTTTAATTCATGCCCTCATCGAGCAGCTGAAGGAGGAATATCCATTAGCCACGATTCATGGTCATAATGAATTTGCCAACAAAGCCTGTCCCTGCTTTAATGTGAAGAAGGAGTGGGGCTAACAGATAGGGAACGCGCTGCGTTCCCTATTTATACTTATTTTCCGATGCAAAAGTGCTTGAAGATATTATTTAGCGTTTCCTGGCTACTGATCTGTCCGCCAGTGATTTCGCCCAATTCTTCCAATGCCATTTTCAGGTCTTCGGCGATGATGTCGCCGCTCATGCCCATTTCCATCGACTCCAATACTCGGGAGAGGGAATTGTGGGCACGGAGAAGAGCCTCGTAGTGGCGGGCACTCGTTATGATGACGTCGTTCTCGGTAATCTCAGGAATATCAGCGGCTCTTACTAATGCCTGCTCCAGGGATGAAACGTTCTCGCCTGTGCGGGCACTGATGAAGAGTGGGCCTTCTGATTCACTGGAATCTGAACCACAGGAATGGGTGAATTTATCGAACGCAAGTTTATCATTCTCAAGTTTATCCATCTTATTAAATACCACCAGCAGCTTCTTGCCCTGGTTCTTCAGCTTCATCTCCTCGATTTCTGAGGCTGACGGCTGCTCATCCAATAGCCAGATTACTATCTTCGCCTCTTCCATCTTCTGGAAGGTGCGCTCTATTCCGATGTTTTCTACCACATCATCCGTCTTGCGGATTCCGGCTGTGTCAATAAAGCGGAAGGTGATTCCGTCGATGAGGGTGGTGTCTTCGATTACATCTCGGGTGGTTCCGTGAATGTCGCTCACGATTGCCTTCTCCTCGTGGAGCAGACGGTTGAGCAGGGTGCTCTTGCCCACATTCGTCTTGCCTACGATGGCTACGGCTACTCCCTGCTTTAGGGCATTGCCGGTTTCGAAGGAGTGGGCGAGGGTGGTAATCTTGTGATTGATTTCTTCGGCTAGTGCCTGGAGATCGCTGCGGTCGGCAAACTCCAGTTCTTCGTGGTCGCTGAAGTCGAGCTCCAACTCCAGGAGCGAAGTCATCTTTAATAATTTTTCGCGCAGCAGGGAGAGTTCGTTGCTGAAATGACCCTTCAGTTGGCTGAGCGCCATCTTGTGGGTTGCCTTGTTGGTAGAGGCGATGAGATCAGCTACGGCTTCTGCCTGAGAGAGGTCCATCTTTCCGTTGAGATAGGCACGACGGGTGTATTCGCCCGGTTCTGCCTGGCGACATCCTACCTCCGTAAAGCGATGGAGAACCTGCTGAAGAATGTACCGGCTGCCGTGACAGGAAATTTCGGTGGAGTTCTCGCCTGTATAACTGTGGGGTGCACGGAACACGCTCACCAGTACATCATCGATGGTGTTGCCATCCTTATCCTTGATTTCGCCATAATGCAGGGTGTAGGGCTTGGCTTCTTCCAGGGATTTGCCGTTGGCAGACTGGAAGATTTTATCGGTGATGGTAATGGCGTCGGAGCCACTGAGTCGGATAATTCCGATTGCACCGCCGGCTGGGGTTGCCAGGGCGCAGATACATTCTTCTTGATTCATTTTTTTATTGTTTAAATTCTATCTAATACAACCTTGATGAGATTGTCGATGGTGCTCTTGTAGCCGGTGTTGGCGCTGAGGGCACGGCGGTTGGCGATGACCATGCAGCAGGTTAATGCCTTATGACCGAGGAGAAGGGAAAGACCGGCGAGGGCTGAACTCTCCATCTCGAAGTTGTTGACACGCAGACCGTTATACTCGAATGCTTCAATCTTCTGATTAAGTTCCGGGTCGGCAAGTGGGGCACGGAGTTCGCGGCCCTGAGGTCCGTAGAAACCGCCACAGGCTATGGTGATTCCGCGCACCATATCATCGCCGGCTATCTGGTTGAGCAGTTCCGGATTGTTGTCTACACAGTATGGGTTGCCAATCTGGTCGTTCCATTTTACCTGGCGCTTGAATTCTGCCTCTGTTTCGAGGTCGCAGATTTCGTTGCGGCGGGCATAGAAGTTGATGAGTCCGTCGAAACCGATGCTCTTCTGCGAGGCTACGAAGGTTCCGGCAGGGCAGTTGAGCTGCAGGCCGCCGCAGGTTCCGATGCGCACGAGGGTGAGCGTGGTGTGCTCGGGTTTCTCGGTGCGGGTTTTGAAATCGATGTTCTTCAGCGCATCGAGCTCGTTGACTACGATGTCGATATTATCGCATCCTATTCCGGTGCTCTGCACGGTGATTCGCTTGCCTTTATATGTGCCGGTGATGGCGTGGAATTCCCGACTTGAAACTTCGCATTCCTTCTCATCGAAATGGGAGGCTACGAGGGCTACGCGACCTGGGTCGCCAACGAGGATTACTTTATCAGCCACTTGTTCCGGGCGTAGATGAAGGTGGAAGCAGCTTCCGTCTTCATTGATAATCAATTCTGATTCTGCAAAATATTTGCTCATGGTTCTTTTGATTTTAAGTTATACATTATTTATATTGGGGCTTTGCGCCCCTCTGTGTTTAAGATTAGCAAAGATACGAATAAAAAATGAAATGGGATATTTTTTTAATGATTTTAAACAGTAAAAAGCACGAAGGGCAAATCCCGGAAATGGAACTTGCCCTTCTCTTTCAAATCTCTCTTCATTTATATCTAGTAAAGACTGCCGATGAACGGAGCCTTTTGCCGGATATTCAGATATGGTTAAACCCGGATGAGGGGTTATGAATTCATAGAGAGCAGGAACTCGTCGTTGTTGCGAGTATGCTGCATATTCTTGTGGATGGTGCTCATCGCCTCGATAGCGTTCATATCTGACAGATACTTGCGCAGAATCCACATGCGGTCGAGCGTTGTCTTGTCCTGCAGGAGATCGTCGCGACGGGTAGATGAAGAAATGAGGTTGACAGCAGGGAAGATGCGCTTGTTGCTGAGTGAGCGGTCGAGCTGCAACTCCATGTTACCGGTTCCCTTGAACTCCTCGAAGATGACTTCATCCATCTTACTACCTGTATCGATGAGGGCAGTAGCGATGATGGTGAGCGAACCGCCGCCTTCGATGTTACGCGCAGCACCAAAGAAACGCTTAGGCTTCTGGAGGGCGTTTGCATCTACACCACCGGTAAGCACCTTACCAGATGCAGGAGCTGTGGTGTTGTAGGCACGGGCGAGACGGGTGATGGAATCGAGGAAGATGACAACATCATGTCCGCATTCTACCATTCTCTTAGCCTTCTCGAGCACGATTCCGGCAATCTTGACATGGCGCTCTGCAGGCTCGTCGAAGGTAGAGGCGATAACCTCTGCATTCACGGTGCGTGCCATGTCGGTAACCTCCTCAGGACGCTCGTCGATGAGCAGCATCATGAGGTAAGCCTCAGGATGGTTGGCTGCGATGGCGTTGGCAATATCCTTCATGAGGATGGTCTTACCGGTCTTAGGCTGAGCCACGATGAGCGCACGCTGACCCTTACCGATTGGCGAGAAGAGGTCTACGATGCGGGTGCTGAGATTGGTGGTGCGGCGGTCGCCACAGAGATTGAACTTCTCATCAGGGAAGAGTGGGGTGAGGTGCTCGAAAGGAACACGGTCACGAACCTCTGACGGGTCACGGCCATTGATCTTGATGATGCTGGTGAGCGGGAAGTATTTCTCGCCTTCGTGAGGCGGACGCACCTTGCACTCGATGACATCGCCAGTCTTCAGACCGAACTTCTTGACGAAGCTGGATGCTACATAAACATCGTCCGGTGAAGAAAGGTAATTGTAATCGCTGCTGCGCAGGAATCCGTAGCCCTCTGAAATCACTTCGAGCACACCGTTGGATTTCACGAGATTGCTGAAATCGTAGGCTGGTGCTTCCTGCTTGTTCTTGGCTGCAGGGGCAGCAGCAGGTGTGTGCTGGTGAGAAGTCTGTGGAGTGGTAGGACGGTCGAAGATGTCGACAGTAGGAATGGCAGCCTGGTCTTCGATAGGAATGTCGACTACCGGGATGAAATCGGTTCCGTCGCCCGGATCACCCTTCCAGGTTCCGTCTGCATCGAGTTCTATCTTCATACCTTCAGTATAGTGGATAGGAGCTGACTCCTGTTTCTTATCGGTTGCAGTTTTTTCAGTAGCTTCTTCCTTGGCCTCCTCAGCTGGAGCCGGAGCGGCTGCCGGAGCTGGAGCTGCTGCTGCGTTCTGTGCATTCATCTTAGCCTGGAGCATCGCCTGCAAATCGCCGCTGATGTTAGCGCTCTCATCGTTTCCTGCAGAGAACTGCTCTTCAGGAACGGCAGCTTGCTCAGGTGCTGCCTGCTCAGGAGCAGTCTGCTGGTTATCGGCTGTTGCCTCTTCCGGCTGTTCTGCCTCAGTAGCAGCCTGCTGTTTAGCCTTCTCCTGTGCATCTTTCGCCATCTGCGCTTCTATCTCGGCTTTTACCGCCTGATGCTTTCTGATGGCAGCTGCTCTGGCTTCTGCAATGGCTTCGAGTTCAGCCTTGCTTCTTCTGCCGCGGTGTTTCGGGAAGTTGGCAAGTACCTGAGCCTCGATGTCTTCGCCTGATTGGTTTAGAGTCTGCTTCTGGGCAGCTGATTGTATACTCTGCTCTGCCGGGCTGAACTGGATTTCTTCCTCAACCGCTGGGGCTGGGGCAGTTTCGTTCATAGCCTGAGGAGCAGTCTCGCCGCCGTTAGGACCCAATACCTGGTTCTTCTGCACGTCGAAATTCTCTCCTTCATTGCCGTGTACGGAATAAACACGGTCTTCTTTCTTGGTTGCAATGCGGGTGCGCTTGCGCTTAGGGGCTGCTTCAGGAGCTGGCTGTTCTGCCTGGGCGTCGAGAATGGCGTAGACGATAGTTCCCTTGTTATCGCTCTTCTTTACCTTGGCTCCAAGTTCCTTGGCAATGTCCTTCAACTGAACGACACTCTTTGCTTGTAATTCTTCTTTGCTATACATATATTATATATTGTATATTAATGATTTTCTTTCTGAAATGTCGCGTTTCTGAATGGAAACACGGTATTGATTGATAAATTCGTGTGCAAAGATAATTAAAAAATTTGTTTCTGCCAAATATTTTGCCTATCTTTGCACAAAAAAAATAAAAATGGCTAGTCAAATACCCTATTTAGACGTTCAAAACCTCACCAAACGCTTTGGTGCACAGGTTCTTTTTGATAATATTTCCTTCTCTATCGCTGAAGGACAGAAAGTGGGACTCGTGGCGAGAAACGGCACGGGAAAGTCTACGCTCATGTCGGTGCTGATGGATAAAGAGGGACACGAGAGCGGAGACATCATCTACCGACGCGACTTGAAGGTGGGCTATCTGGAGCAGTCGCCGCAGTTTGATCCGAAGGAAAGTGTGCTGCAGGCGTGCTTCAATCATGAGGATGATCCGGAGAAGGTGCTGAAGGCGAAACAGATTCTCACACAGCTGCACATTACCAACCTGGAACAGCCGATGGGACAGCTCAGCGGCGGACAGCAGAAGCGAGTGGCGCTGGCGAATGTGCTGATTACGGAACCCGACTTCCTGATGCTGGACGAGCCGACCAACCACCTGGACCTGGAGATGATAGAGTGGCTGGAGGGTTATCTGAACCGCGGCAACAAGACCATCTTCATGGTTACGCACGACCGATTCTTCCTGGACAAGGTGTGCAATACGATTCTGGAACTCGACGACCGCACCATCTACACCTACCGCGGCAATTATGCCTATTATCTGGAGAAGAGGCAGGAGAGAATGGACAATCTGAGAGCCGAAATACAGCACTCGAAGAATCTCTACCGAAGGGAACTCGACTGGATGCGCCGTCAGCCTCAGGCTCGCGGACACAAGGCGAAATACCGCGAGGATGCTTTCTACGAGCTGGAGAAGGTGGCAAAACAGCGCATAGAAGACAGGCAGGTAAGGCTGAAGGCTTCTACCGTTTATATAGGTTCGAAGATTTTTGAATGCCAGTATGTGAGCAAGGCTTTCGACGACAGGGGACAGAAGAAGGTGATTCTCGACAACTTCTACTACAACTTTGCCCGCTTTGAGAAGATGGGCATTGTGGGTAATAACGGAACGGGAAAATCGACCTTCATCAAGATGCTGCTGGGCGAGGTTCAGCCCGACAGCGGCAAGTTTGACATCGGCGAGACGGTTCGCTTCGGCTATTTCTCGCAGGAGGGGCTGAAATTCCGTGAAGACCAGAAGGTGATTGACGTGATTACGGAGATTGCTGATTATATAGATCTGGGCGGCAAGCACATGACGGCTTCGCAGTTTCTGCAATTCTTCCTCTTTACGCCCGAAGAGCAGCACAACTACGTTTACAAGCTGAGCGGCGGCGAGAAGCGCAAGCTTTACCTCTGTACGGTACTGATGAGGAATCCGAACTTTCTGGTGCTGGACGAGCCGACCAACGACCTCGACATCCAGACGCTGCAGGTACTGGAAGAATATCTTCAGGATTTTCCGGGCTGCGTCATCGTGGTGAGCCACGACCGCTATTTTATGGACAAGGTAGTAGACCATCTGCTGGTTTTCAAGGGCGAAGGCGAAATACAGGATTTCCCAGGCAACTATACGCAGTACAGGGAATGGAGCCGGATGCAGGCGAAGGACGAGGCGGAACAGGCGAAACCGGCAAAGAACGGAAATGCAACGGCAGAAAGCGACGGAGCTGGCTCGGCCAAGCGCGACGCCAATTTTGAGAACAAGCGCAAGATGAGCTACAAGGAGAAGCGCGAATATGAGCAGCTGACCCAGGAAATAGATGCGCTGACCGAGGAACAGAAGAAGCTGGAAGAGGAACTCTGCAGCGGAAATCTATCGGTTGAGGAACTGACGGAGAAAAGCAAGCGCCTGCCTGAAATCAAGGATGAACTTGATGAGAAGGAAATGAGATGGCTGGAACTGGCTGAAATGCTCTAGACTTAGAACTTTGAGCGTTGAACATTGAACTTTATGATTAGTTGATGTGCGGCCGTTAATAATAAACATTTATAAAAGAAAATAGAAAGAATGGAAATTAAGAAATCAGAATTTACAATATCGGCTCCACGAGTGAGCATGTGTCCGAAAGATACGAAGGCTGAATATGCTTTCATCGGCAGAAGTAACGTGGGAAAATCGAGCCTCATCAATATGCTCTGCAACCACAAAGGTTTGGCTAAGACTTCAGCCACACCGGGTAAGACGCTGCTTATCAACCACTTCATTATCAACAACGAATGGTATCTGGTTGACCTTCCTGGCTATGGTTTTGCCAAGCGTTCGAAGACCGTACAGAAGCAGCTGGAACAAATGATAAGCAGTTATATTCTGCAGCGCCAGCAGTTGGCTAATGTCTTTGTGCTCATCGACGTGCGCCACGACCAGCAGAAGATAGACCGCGAGTTTGTAGACTGGCTGGGCGAGAGCGGCGTTCCTTTCTGCATCGTCTTTACCAAGGCCGACAAGTTGGGTCCGGTCAAGGCTCGTATGAATGCGGAGAAATGGATGCATGCGCTGGAAGACCGCTGGGAAGCACTTCCACCTTATTTCATTACCAGTAGTGAAAAGAAGATGGGACGCGATGAGGTGCTCGACTATATTGACGAAATCAACAAATCGCTCGCCGGAGAATAATGTTTCGGGAGAGAATAAACCAATAGAGAATGAAACAGATAAACTGGGGATTTATCGGCTGCGGAGAAGTAACCGAAAAGAAAAGCGGACCGGCTTTCAACGAAGTGGAGGGTTCGCAGGTGGTGGCTGTGATGAGCCGAAGCGAGAACAAGGCACGCAGCTATGCTGAGCGCCATCATGTGCGCAAATGGTACACGGATGCATCGGAATTGATAGAAGACCCCGATGTGAATGCTGTTTACATCGCCACGCCACCTTCTTCTCACGCCACCTTCGCCATCATGGCGATGCGTGCGGGCAAACCCTGCTACATAGAGAAACCGCTGGCAGCGAGCTACAACGACTGCATCCGCATCAACCGCATCAGCGAGCAGACGGGTGTTCCCTGCTTCGTAGCTTACTATCGCCGTTATCTTCCTTACTTCCAGAAGGTAAAGGAGATTATCGAGAGCGGAACCATCGGTAACGTGGTGAATGTTCAGGTGCGCTTCTCGGTTCCTCCGCGCGATCTCGACTTTCAGAGCGGCAAGGAAATGCCTTGGCGACTGCAGCCGGATATTGCGGGCGGCGGCTATTTCTACGACCTGGCTCCTCATCAGATAGATTTGCTCCAGAATCTGTTTGGTGTGATTACCCGTGCGCACGGCTATCCTGCCAACAGAGCGCATCTTTATCAGGCAGAAGACACACTTTCGGCGTGCTTCTTCTTTGAGAGCGGAATTCCGGGCAGCGGAAGCTGGTGCTTCGTGGGACATGAGAGTGCGAAGGAAGACTGCATCGAGGTGATTGGCGAGAAAGGTTCGCTCTCATTCTCGGTGTTCACTTACCAGCCGATAGAAGTGATTACGAGCGAAGGAAAGAACTTGATTACGGTTCCGAATCCGCCTTATGTGCAGCTGCCGCTCATCAAGAGTGTGATTCAGCATCTGCAGGGAATAGGAAAATGCGACTGCACCAGCGTTTCGGCTACGGCTGTCAACTGGGTGCTGGACCGAGTATTGTGGAAGAACTGATTTTTTTACAAAATCATCTCGAAAACAAACTTCAAGGAAGCATCATCATCAGGAATAGAGAGTAAGTTATGAAGAGAAGTTTCTGTATAGTTGCAATCATCTGTTCTCTTGCCTGCACTTCGGCAAGGGCAGGGGAGCCCGTGGATTCTACCATGCTGGGAACGCTCTTCAACAAGACGATGTTCATGTCCAATTCCCAGGACAGCCTCGTGAAAGAGCGCCATCGCAAAACCTTCTTCCATCAGGTGGGAGATGTGTTCACCCGGTTCTTCAGAGAATTCAACAGTACGGATTCGGCTTATATCGAAGACCAGCATTACAATTATACGGTGATGCTGCAGAACACCAATACCTACGAAGAATATACGCTCAGAAACAGCGAAGGACAGAGCATTTCCTTCTCGCCTGATCCTTCTTACCGCCTGGGGCCTTATCTGGGCTGGCGATGGGTGTTTCTGGGTTATACGTTCGACCTGAAGCACATTAATTTCAGGAATAACCACACTAATAAAAAGGAGTTTGACCTGAGCCTCTACAGCAGTCTGCTGGGAATAGACCTGTTCTGGCGACAGACGGGAAATGACTATCATGTTCTGCGGATGAATCTGGGTGAGCACATCGATTGTGACCCTATCCGCAAGGCTCCTTTCGACGGTTTCAAATCGAGCATCAAGGGATTCAATCTTTATTACATCTTCAACCATCGCCGCTTCTCTTATCCTGCCGCCTATTCGCAGAGTACGGTGCAGCGGAGAAGTGCCGGCTCCATGCTTCTGGGAATCGGTTACACGGAGCATGAACTGGAGGTGGACTGGGATAAACTGACCAATCTTGTAGATGAACGGCTGAACAAAAATCAGACAAACGGGGGAACTCCGGAAGCCAAGATAGACAGTTCGCTGATGTTCAGCAAGGTGAAATACAGCGATGTGAATGTAACCTGCGGCTATGCTTACAACTGGGTTTTCGCCAAGAACTGGCTCTTCAACGCTTCACTCTCGGTAGGTGTGGCTTACAACAGCTCGAAATCGGATAATGAAAGGGAACATCTGGACATTACCAACTTCAGTTTCAAGAATGTGAACCTGGATGGAATAGGCCGCTTCGGTATTGTGTGGAACAACACGCATTGGTACGCGGGCGCCAGCACCATCATCCATTCCTACAACTATAAGAAAAAACAGTTTTCTACCAACAATTCGTTTGGCTCACTCAATATTTATGTGGGTGTGAACTTCGGCAGGAAACGTCATCATTAACATATAAAAAGAGAAGAGATGAAAATATTTACGAAAATGGCAGCTGTCGTGCTGGCTTGCGTGCTGGCTGTTCCGGGAGAAGCCAAGGTGAATGTGGCTTATCAGCGGCAGGACAGTCTGCGGATTGTAGGACTGCTGCAGCAGGCAAGGGCGATGAAGAAGAAACCAGCCAGTTGGATGCTCTGGTTCGGCAAGCAGATGGCGGGCGTTCCTTATGTGGGTGGCACGCTGGACCGGACGAAGGAAGAGGTGCTCATCGTGAACACCCGTGAGCTGGACTGCACCACATACGTAGAGATGGTTACGGCGCTCACCCTGTGCGCCAAGAAGAACGAGACTTCTTTCTCGACTTTCTGCGAACATCTCCGAAATGTGCGTTATGTGGGCGGAGAGATTTCCTATGTGAAGCGCCAGCATTATTTCACGATTTGGATGGATGCAAACGAGCGCGAGGGAATCGTGAAGAATATTGCGCCCAATCCTCCTTTCTCGGCTGTTCAGACCGTGAACATCAACTGGATGAGTACGCATGTTTCGAGCTATAAGATGCTTAAGGCTCATCCGGAATGGAAATCGGGAATCAGAAAACTGGAACAGAGTGTGAACGGCAAGCGTTACCGTTATGTTCCGAAGGGCAAGATTGTCAACACGGCAGTTTTCCGCAACGCTATTCACGATGGTGACATTATCGCCATCATTACCAACAAGAAGGGGCTCGACACGACCCACATCGGTATTGCTTCCTGGCACAAAGACGGATTGCATCTGCTCAATGCCAGCAGCATTCACAAGAAGGTGATTGATGAACCGATGACACTTTATACTTACATGCACAAACATCCGGTGCAGATAGGAATCAGGGTTTGCAGAGTTCAGTAAAAAAATATTAGAAAAGAAAAGATAAATGGAAGAGAAAAAGAATTTTGAAGCGATTTTCAAGGAAGATCTTTATCAATATCTGCTGGGTATTGATAAGGTAGATGCTCATTTGCCGGAAGCTCCGGATTTGGAAGAGTTGTGGCAGAAAGTAGGCGAGAGTTATCTGCCTGATGCGATTCGCGAGTTTGCCAAATATCCTACGGTTTCATTGGGTTGGATCATGTATGTAGGAATGGCGCTTGCCAAGTATTGGGATGAGGATTGGGAACTCTACAGCAAGGTAGAGAATCATTATGAATATCTTCGTGACAGAATAGATTTCGACCACATGGATGATTACATCTGCGAAAAGGTTCTGCTGCTGAATGAGGAAGCGCATAAGGCTGTGACGAATGTAGTGGCAGAATGTGCTTCGCGCTCTTACAGTAAGCTGATTCATCTGAATCTGCAGCCTGGAAGCGAGGAAGCCTTCCGTGGTTTCGTTGCCGCCCTTCACCAGATGTTCCTCATGGGAATAGCCGTAGAGCTAAAAATGCTGGGTTACCACATGACTAAAATGTAAAAGAAAGTCCGTAGGCGTTCTGTTAAAATGCCTACGGACTTTCTTACTTATTACTAAAATTATTACTTCATTTTCTTGAGATATTCTCCAGCGCGGGAATCGCCGAGTTCCTGGGCTTTCTTCAGGTTCTTGATGGCCTCTTCCTTATTTCCTTTCTCCTTCTGGAGCAAACCTAAGAGAAGGTAGCCGTCAGCATATTCAGGAGCCAACTCTATACAATGGATGGCTGCGCTGATTCCTTCATCATAACGCTTTACACGCAAGTCAAGACTTGCCCATTCTGCAAAATATGTAGGCTCTTTAGGAGCCAGGTAACAGGTGCGGGCAATATCAAGCAGGGCTGGCTGCCACATGCGTAACTTGGTTTCGCATTGGTAACGGGTGTAGAAGAAGGCTGGCGAAACAGGACGGGCAATCGAATCGTACATATTATAATCCTGAATAGCACGGCGGAATTCACCCTGCTCCTTCAGAAATTCTCCACGTGCCAGATAATAATTCGCAACCATTCCGGTCTTGCTTCCAACGCTTACCGCACTATCGAGCAAAACCTCAATCTCCTTGGCTGGAGCCTTGAGATTCTTCTTAGCCTGGGCAGCCTCAAAATAGAGTTCGCCGCTGAGAAGTGAAGTATTGGTCAAATCCATGAAAGTATCGTAAGCTTTCTGATACTCACCCTTTACAAAATTAATCTGCGCTTCCTGATGGCGGTAAATAGGCTGTGCCTTGATTTCGTATGCCTTCTGGGCCTCAGCTATGGCCTTATCAAGCGTCCAGTCCTTATAAACTGAATCGCCCTTGTAAATAATCTTCTGATAAATCAGGTCGGCATAGTTGGAATGAGCCTCATCCTTGGCAGCCGATTTCTTAATGCCTTCTTCCATCAGTTTGGCAGCTGCATCATATTCTGCCTTATCCGTCAGATAAGCGGCTTTCTCCTTGTAACCGAAGGCTGAAGTAGGGAATTTGCTGATAAACTCATCGCTATATTTCGCATACACATCAGCTGTAGTCTGGCCTTTCTTCAGAGTCATCATCGTCATCGCTTCGTTCTCTGTATCAGGAAGAGCTGTACGGATGGTGGTTTCGCGAAGGGCTGCGTCAAGACTCGAAAGACCGGTTACCTTCAGCTGCTTGGCGTAGTTGGCGTCGATGGCCGTAACCTGACCATTGCTGTGCATCAGACCGATGACCTGGCCGTTCTTGTTGGCAAACGGACAACCTACTGCATTTTCGGGAGCACTATTCGAGAAGATGTAATAATTGTACGTAGTCTTGAACTTCTCTACGCTGCTGATGTCCTCCTGCTGGTAAGCCGGCTTTTTGATAGAATAAGGAACCAGCCAGACCTTGTCGCCAGCAGCCGATTCCTTGGTTGCGATAGGGGCAGCAACTGTAGAGGCGTTGATGCGGAATTTAGCCACATCGTAGAGTTCGTCGGCTCCCATGATGGCCTCAACAGGAATCGATTTTCCGGAAGCGTCAACAACGCTAGCCTTTACAGCTCCGACAAATGGTTTGAAGGTACTGATAGCCGTTCCCTTGTTGTCGATAAAAACACCTTGGGTAGAGGCGATAATGTCGCCTTTCTGATTGAAAGTAGTCAAGGTGAAAACGCTCTTAGCCAGTTTCTGGACCGAACCCGGCTGGGCATAGAGGGACGATGCTCCGAGCATCAGTCCCATCATGATCATATTTATTTTTTTCATAATCTTATTTGTGTTGCTTGTGTTTATTGAGCAACTCCTTAGCATTTGCCAGGGCAGCAGGCGTAATGTCGCTTCCGCTGAGCATCTGGGCGATTTCTTCTATGCGCTGCTGCTCGTTGAGTTCCTTCATGTGAGAAAGAGTTCCCTCTTCGGTTTCTTCTTTCAGAACCTTGTAATGATGGGTTCCCATGGAAGCAATCTGCGGCAGGTGGGTGATGGAAATAACCTGACGGTTCAGGTTGCCCATCTCTGTCATGATTTCAGCCATCTTTTCTGCAATCTTACCGCTTACTCCCGTGTCGATTTCATCGAAGATGATGGTTGGCAGTTTTACGGCGCCGCTGATCATGGCCTTCAGAGAAAGCATGACGCGGGCGATTTCTCCACCGGAAGCAACCTGACTCACCGGCTGGAGAAGCGTGCTCTTGTTGGCGCTGAACAGGAAATTTACCTTGTCAACACCATCAGAACTGAGAGGCTTGGCGGAGAATGAAATTTCGAAGCGGACGTTTGGAATTCCCAGAGGAATGAGACGTTCCTTCATTTCTTCTTCTATCTTTCTAGCCGATTTCGTTCGGATGGCAGTCAGATCACCAGCCAGCTTTTCAGCCTTGGCAAGCAGAAGGGCAACTTGCTTTTCCAGCTCTTCTATGTCTTCATCTCCATTATCTATGTGCTGCAACTGTTCGTTGATTCGCTCGCGAGTGGCGATGAGTTCTTCTACATTTTCCACATGGAATTTCTGCTGGAGCGAGTAGAGCTGGTCAAGCCGGGAATTGATGGTTTCAAGCCGGTTCGGGTCAAACTCAACATTGTCAACGCTTCCGCTTATTTCCTGGGCAATATCCTTGAGTTCTATATAGCTGCTCTGCATTCGCTCAGCCACCTCTTTCACATCCGGATAAACCTCCTTGATGTTGTCAATCTGCTGGGCTGCATTTTTCAGTTTGTCGAGAATGCTGCCGTCTTCGCCCGAGAGTGCATTATCTGCTTCATAGAGCGCAGTCTTGATGTCTTCAGAATGGCTCAGGGTTTCTGCTTCCTGTTCCAGTTGCTCAAGTTCGCCTTCCTGCAGGTTTGCATCATCCAGTTCCTTAAACTGGAAGCGCATGAATTCCTCGTTCTCCCTGTTCTTTGCGATTTCCGCTTTCAGGTCTTCCAGCTGCTGCTTAGCCTTTTTATAGTTCTTGTATTCAGTAAGATAAGCCTTCTTCTGCTTTTCATCGTGGGCAATAATGTCGACCACGCTGAGCTGGAAGTCTTCCTTCTGCAGCAGGAGGTTCTGGTGCTGAGAATGAATATCGACGAGCTGTTCGCCCAGTTCTCTCATCTTGCTCAGGGGGACGGGCGTGTCGTTGATGAAGGCACGGCTCTTTCCGGCAGCAGTCAGTTCGCGGCGGATGATGGTGTCTTCTGCATCATAATCAATATCGTTAGCATCGAAGAAATCCTGCATTCCGTATTTTGACAGGTCGAAGTGGGCTTCAATCACGCATCGGTCTCTTCCAGCCTTGATGGCTTTGCTGTCTGCACGGTTGCCCAGAAGCAGTCCGATGGCTCCGAGAATGATGCTCTTTCCGGCACCCGTCTCGCCCGTGATGACTGAGAATCCTGGATAAAGAGAAATGTCCAACTCGTCAATCAACGTGAAATTCTTGATGTATAATTGCTTGAGCATAATTTCTTATCTTATTGTTTTAAAGGAACTTAACCTACCTAGGAAGAATCTTTGCTTTATCATCCGAGAAGTTGCCTCGAATCATTCTGCATGTAGCCTTATTCCTTGATTTTGTCCCAATATGAGTTTTGAGAAGGATTGATGGAGAAGAGCAGCTCATAAATGCTTTCTTTCTCTTTCTGAGTGCCATGTTTCTGATAGATGTTAGCAAGCTCGTCCTTCTTATAGTCGGTCCAGATTTGTGGCAGCAGACTGAGCGGTCTGTCCGTACGTGCCTTCTTCAGATCCTGGAGCAGGGTGTTGGTGATTTCAGTTCTGCCTCGTTCCACATTATTCGCCATTTCATCGAGCCCTTTTCTGTAATAGTTGTATTGCAGCATTCTGAAAGGTTCCATGGCTCCGTCGAGATAATCGGAAATGATGGCGAACCGGTTTCTGTTGTCACTAAACGCTTTCCAGCCCGGAAAATCAAGATTCTGGGCGTTGTTGGTGAGGTTCATGCAACGTTGCAGAATGTCTTCACCACCTTTAGGCGCAAAACTGTCAAGATCTAAACCGATGATGAGGTAAGCATAGTAGGCGAGCAGAGCCGTTAGCTGGTTGTCAATCCGCTCTTCGGTAAACTCCAGCTGATCGAACTCGGCAAACTTGAACGTGAAGTTTTCATCCACATTATTATATAAGGTGGACGTATAGGCTGAATTGTAGACGGGACGGTTGGCCTGGATGAGCGCCTTGCAGGTAAAGATATTCTGGTCTTTATCATACTTGCTTACCGTGATATTGAAGTTGCACACGATGCGCTCGTTCTTCCTGAATTGAAGATTCGTCCATTGCCTGTCGTTCACAAACTGCTCAAGAGTTTGCTGCAGATTATCGAATACCCGGTTTTCCGTGCCCTGAATCTGGGCATGGTTGATGGTAATCTTAGCCTGCAACTCCTGAGCGGCTGATGTGATGGGACTACAAGAGATGAGCCAGCTCATTGATAATGTCGCGAGCCACTTCAGTTTTCGGTTTCTTCTCATATTCTTTCTTACCCTCTTCAGAAATAATCGTTATCTGGTTGTCATCCGTACGGAATGTGGTTCCCGGATTGCGAGTAGAGTTAAGCACGATGAAATCGGCATTTTTCTTTTTGCGCTTTTTCTGTGCATTAGCCTCTTCGTCATTGGTTTCCAAGGCGAAAGCCACAATTCGCTGATGTTTTTGTTTCATCTTGCCAAGGGCTGCGGCAATATCGTGAGTAGGGACGAGTCGGAGTTCCAAATCATCTTTCTCGCGCTTGATTTTCCTGTCAGCAATCTCGCTTGGCTTGAAATCAGCAACAGCAGCACAGAGAATGGCTGCATCGGTTGAGGCGAAGGCTTGTGTGGCAGCCTGGTACATTTCCTCGCAACTTTCTACATCGATGCGATGAATGGCTTCGGAACAGCTGAGCGAAACCGGACCTGCAACCAGCGTAACCTCAGCACCACGACGGCAGCACTCTTCAGCAAGGGCAAAGCCCATTTTGCCGGAAGAATAATTGCCGATGAAACGTACCGGGTCAATCTTTTCGTAAGTTGGTCCGGCTGTAATCATGATCTTCTTGCCTTTCAAATCGAGCTTATCGCTTTCTTTTTCCTTGCAGTTTTCTGATGCAGCTTCATCGGTCTCTGCATTCTGCTGAGCCTGTTCATCGAAGAATCTGTCAAGGCATTCTACGATAATATCAGGTTCTTCCATGCGTCCCTTTCCTTCCAGTCCGCTTGCCAGGAATCCCACTTCAGGTTCTATGATGTGATTTCCATAGCCCAGAAGTGTTTTCATGTTGGCTTGGGTAGAAGGATGCTTATACATGTCGAGGTCCATGGCTGGAGCGATGAAAACAGGCGCTTTCATCGACAGATAGGTTGTGATGAGCATGTTGTCAGCAATTCCGTGAGCCATTTTTCCCATGGTAGAGGCTGTGCAAGGAGCGATGAGCATGGCGTCGGCCCACAGACCTAAGTCTACGTGCGAATTCCAGGTTCCATCGCGCTGCGAGAAGAATTCGCTTACCACAGGCTTATGCGTAAGAGCCGAAAGTGTGATGGGAGTGATGAACTCCTTTCCTGCAGGCGTAATGACCACCTGCACTTCGGCTCCGCGCTTGATGAGACCTCGTATGATGAGGCAAGACTTGTAGGCTGCAATAGAGCCCGTAATGCCCAATACGATTTTCTTTCCTTTTAACATGAATTTTTCTAACTGTTAAGAAATAAATCCGAATTTCGCAAGGTTTGTTCTTCAACTGCTTGCGAAAGTCCGGTAACAATTATTTTCCCATTCTCTTGTTGAATTCACGAAGGCGGATGCGGGTAAGTACCTGCTTGGTATTGTTGGTGAAATCGCTTCCCAAGACCCATGTAAAATAACCCGGGTCTTTGGTCAGAATCTCAGCCACATCCCATCCTTTGTATTTGCCGAAGTTGAATACTTCGTGCTTCAAAGGATTTCCGTTCTCATCGTTTACAACGTTGCCCTGGGCGTCTTTTACCTCTTCCCAAACGATGCGTCCGGCGAAATCTACATTATCCTTCTGCTTAGAGAAATCGGCAAGTTCATCCATGTTGTTGTTGAGCACGCGCTCAGGTTCATCCTGCACGCCTGGAGCATACTTGTCGAGCTCGCCCATGAGCACGCGATAAGTAGCCTCTGTATCCTGATCTGCACGATGAGCTTCGAAATCTTCCTCCATCTTTCTGCCACAATAGAACTTGTAGGCAGCAGCCAGGTTGCGGCGTTCCATCTTCATGAAGATGGTCTGCGCATCGATGAGACGGCACTTGTTGAAATCGAAGTCGATTCCCGCACGCAGGAATTCTTCTGCGAGCATCGGTACATCGAAGTGGTTGGAATTGTAGCCTGCGAAATCGCAACCTGTAAATTCCTTCTCTAATGTGGCAGCCAGCTGCTTGAAGGTTGGCGCATCTTTTACATCTTCGTTGCTGATACCTGTAAGGGCAACTACTTCGGCAGGAATCTCCTTGCAAGGATTTACGAAGAGGTTCTTGCGGTCTTCAGTTCCATCAGGCATTACCTTGATGTAGGAAATCTGTATAATACGATCCTTGATCATGTCAAGCCCCGTTGTCTCCAGGTCGAACACGATCAGAGGCTTTGTCAAATTGAGTTTCATTTTTGTAGAAATACTTTTCTTTTTGTTGTTTCAGAGAAAGCCCGTGCTCCTTTAGTCGTTAAGGAGCATAGGCATGATGAGCATCAGAATATCTTCGTTCTCAGGCTGTTCTGCTGGTACGATGATTCCGGCACGGCTTGGGTCTGCCAGCTGGATGATGATGTTGTCGCTGGTAAGATTGCTCAGGATTTCCATCAGACTGCTTCCCTTGAAGCCGATGCTGATAGGAGAGCCGTTGTATTCGCAAGACAACTGTTCCTTTGCAGATGTTGAGAAGTCAATATCCTCAGAAGAAACCTCGAAACGGCCTGACTCGATGTGGAAACGGATGAGCTGGCTGCTCTCGCTTGCAAATGGCAATACGCGGCGCAAAGCACTCTGCAAGCCTCTGCGGTCTACTGTAACCTCGTTAGGGTTGTTTGGAATGACAGAGTTGTAGTTAGGGTAGCGGCCATCAATCAGTCTGCATCTCATAACGCCGTCAGTAAACTGGATTTCTGCGCTTCGGTCATCAAACTTGATGATAGCGTCGTCGCCGTCTTTGCTCAGAATGTTCTTCAGCAGAGAAGCTGGCTTCTTAGGCAAGTTGAATGCTGAAGGAGATTCGCTCTTGATAGTGAAGTTCTTGCTGCGAACCAGCTTGTGACCATCGCTTGCTACGATAGCGAGAGCATCTGCTGTCAGGTCGAAGTAAATACCGTTCATGACAGGGCGCAACTCATCGTTGGCTGTAGCGAAGAGCGAGCGTGAAATGTTGTTGATCAGCATTTCTGTAGGCAAAGAAACGGTGGTGCAAGCATCGTTCATACTCTGTGTACGAGGATATTCCTCTGCGCTCTGACCTGTGAAGTTGTAAAGACCGTTCTGGTAAACAATCTTGATGGCAACGGCTTCTCCGGCAGCATCTACATCGAAGTGAAGAGGCTGCTCAGGCAGTTCCTTCAGCGCATCGAGGATAACGCGGTTAGGCACACAAAACTCACCTTCTCCATCGTGGTCGGTAAGAGCGAGTGTACTCTTGATGACATTATCACTATCGCTAGCCGTGATGCTCATTTCACCGTTAGCAACTTGGAAAAGGAAACAATCGAGGATTGGCAACGAATTCTTGCTTCCAATCACTTTTGCGAGCATGTTGAGCTTGCTGCTCAATGCAGAACTTGATACTGTAAATCTCATGAGTATTTTATTTAAATTTTATTTTGTTTTCTGTTTCACCTTAATTTAATTAGGCAATATCACCTAATTGAGCACAAAAATACAAAAAATATCGCTGATAAGCAAAAATAATTGGAGAAAAGTTCTAGTTTTTGAACTATTTTTAGTAATTTCGCAGTCAGAAAGAAAAAAACACCCTTTAAACAAAGGAAAAACTTTAAATATTATCATATGGAATTACAAGGAAAAGTTATTGCCGTTTTGCCTGAAAAAAGCGGCGTCTCTGCAAGAGGAGAGTGGAAAGCTCAGTCGTTCGTAATTGAAACCCACGAGCAGTATCCAAAGAAATTGTGCTTTGATGTTTTCGGAGCAGACCGTCTGGCTCAGTTCAACATTCAGAGTGGTGAGGAACTTCTGGTTTCTTTCGATATTGATGCTCACGAGTATCAGGGCCGTTGGTACAACAGCATCCGTGCCTGGAACATCCAGCGTGTTGACCCTAACGCCGTTGCTGGTGCTATGGGCGGAATGCAGCCAGGTGCGTTTCCTCCAGTAGGTGCTCCTGTAGCTCCTGCTCAGCCAGCAGCTCCTGCTAATGGCGCAACTGCAGCATTCCCTCCAGTTCAGCCTGCAGCTCCTGCAGCAGAGGGTGGTAGCGCAGATGATCTTCCTTTCTAAAAACAGAAAAGTAAGATAAAAATAAGAGCACTTCGCCTGAGACTTTCTTCTGTCTCGGATGAAGTGCTTTTTTTTATTCATAATCTTATATTTCTCTTTATCAACTGTTTTCTATTCTCTGCGTCTCTTCTCAAAGAATTGTTTCGAAGCGGCAAAGAAGAGGAGAACGGAAGCTGCATTTTCTATAGCAACCATCCAGAATGTTCCGTTGTAACCGAAATGTTCTGCCACAACTCCGCCTAGCAGACAGCCGATTCCGAAGCCCAAATCCCAACCTGTAAGAATGCTGCTGTTTGCCGTTCCACGCTGGTTGTGACGAGCCACATTAATAAACATGTTGAGAAAGGCTGGGTAAAGATGACCGTTGCCCAGGCCGATGAGACAAGCCGAAATATAATAGGCTACCGGGTGCTTGACGGCAACAAAGATGATGAAACCAACAAGCGAAAGCAGCATTCCTTCGGCCGCATTCTGGGTAAGTTTGCCCTGGCTCAAGGCTTTTCTTCCCTGCAATCTTGACAGGAACAGGCCCATGGAAAGAATGGCAAAATAAGTGCCCGTTCCGCCCGTAATTCCGAGTTCCTCCTTGCTGTAGATTGCGAGATAATTGCTCAGAACGCCCCAGCAGAAACCGAACATGGCGATATTGATGGCAAGAAGCCAGGCACGCGTCAGGAAGAAGCGGTCGAGAGAAAGCTTCTCCTTGTTCTTTACGATTTCCTTTTCGGGGAGGCGGATGGTTCCTGCAATCACAACTGAGGCTATCGCCACGATGAAAGCTATCCAGAAGAGAATCATATAACTGTCTACCGCATTATGGAGATAGATTCCGATGGATGGAGCAATTGCCATGGCAAAATTGTTGCTCAGTCCGTAGAGTCCTATTCCTTCATTTCTCCTACTTGCCGGAAGAACGTCGATGGCGCAGGTGCTGTTGGCAACCGTTACGGCTCCGAATGGACCTCCGTGCAGGGTTCTGCAGATGGCAAACATCAGGATGGTGCTGGCTGCAATATAGCCGGCAAAGAAGATGGCGAAGGCCGAGAGACAGACTATCAGAACCTTCTTGCGCGAAAAGCTGTCAACCACATATCCGCTGAACGGACGAATGATGAGGGCGGCAACCGTATAGCCGCTCAGCACAATTCCAATCACATCTTTCGTGGCTCCAAAATTTTCGCTCAGATAGAGAGGGAGCAAAGGTGTGAGCAGATAGAAGGCGAAATACAACAGAAAGTTGGTAGTCATCACCTTGATGTAGTTTGCATTCCAAAGTTTCTCTTTCATCATTTTTTAGAGTTTATACTCACTTTTAGAGTTTGTCCTCATTATTAGAGTTTGTCTTCCAGCCAGGCGTCGATGAGTTTTCGGGCGATGGAAAGCTTCTCTGGGAGAATAGGGAGATTCTCTTTCGTGAACCATTTACCACGAGAGAGTTCTTCTTTCTGAAGATGAATTTCTCCATCTACATATTCTGCCGAGAAGCCAATCATCAGACCGCTCGGATAAGGCCAAGGCTGGGAACCGAAATATTTCAAGTTCTTGATAGTCAGACCAGTTTCTTCCATTACTTCACGATGAACCGCCTCTTCCAGATTCTCGCCAGTCTCTACGAAACCAGCCACGAGACTGTCGAAATTTCCCTTGAAATTGCGAGCGTGTACCAGCAAGACCTGATCATCTTTCTTAATCAGAACGATAATGGCTGTGGCAAGCGAAGGCCAGACCTGTTTGCCGCATTCTGTACATTTCTTACTGATGTCGGTTGCCATTTTCATCGGAGCTCCGCACACGCCGCAGAATTGGGTATTCATGTCCCAATAGTTGAGTTCCTGACACTTTCCTGCTTTCTGGTAAAGGGCAGGAGAGAGTTTGTAGAAACTAGGGCGCAAGCCGCACATTTCGTACTTCGGATTGCCGGTAACGGGCTCAGGAATGGTGAAGGTATTCACCTCTGTTCCGTCTTCCATCGGGGTAATATTGAGAATGTGAGTCCAAGGCTTTGTTGGGATTGGACTCTCTTCTGAACAAGGAATCGTATAGGTTCCGTCTTCTTTCTTTTCGAGCAAGAGATCAGTCTTGCAAAATATAAACCAATACTTCATTCTTTATTTTGAACTTATTTGCTTTTTTACTTTGAGCTTTATAGTATGCTTTTCCAGAATCGTTTCGAGGAACTATTTCTTCTTACCGAACAGCAATTCGAAATCGCGCTGGGCAGCTGGCTTGGTCCATGCTTCCGGCACAAATTTCCAGTTGTTGTTTGGTTTTGCATCAACCGTTTCCATCTTTTCGATTTCTTCCATCAGATAGTAACGCTGGTCGCGCTTGCTGCGATAGATGATACGGCTTTCAAGACTGTCTTTCGGGATTCCGGCACCCTTGGTAAGGAGTTCGCCGCCGCCATTTCCACGATAGCTGTTAACGGCTACCTTGTACCATTTCTTCTCATCGAAAGGTTCACCGTTGCTCATGCGCAGAATCTTTACCTTCTCGCCATCTGGCTTGGTTACGTCAACTTCGTAATCGATTCCCGCAGCACTATCAAAGTTGAACGAGAGATTCTTGAAACCGAGGCGTTGCTGGTCGCCAACGGTCTTCTCATCGAGCAGCAGGAGATGGTCGTCGGGGCTCTTCATGGTGTTCACCCAGAGGTCGTAACTCATTTCCAGATGCTTTCTGATTTCTTCGCCCGTCATGCGCATTACGTAGAGCTGATTCTCGTATTTATAGAGATTGAACATGTCGCTCACACAGATTGGGCCGGCTTTCAGAACCGCGTTGAACTGAAGGGGAGCGTTGAACGAAATGTCGGCTTTTGTAATCTGCAACTGGAGGTTGAGGATGAAATCGTTGAAGGCAGAACTGCCGAAGAACTGGTCGCGGCTGTAGATGGTCGTCTTGAAGTTGCCAATCTGCTTGCCCACATATTTCTTTACTTCCGCAATCTGAGGTTCGAAAGTCTTCATGAAATCCTCGTCGATAGGACAATCTGTCACATCCACAATCTTGCCTGTCACCTTTTTGTCAGTTACCACCAGCTGCTTCTTTCCGTTCACCTTTTTCTTGTTGAGGGTGAGGGTTATTTCAGCATCAGCCACGCTAATGGCGTTGTTGGCAGGATCTAGGCAAACCACCTGCTTTCCATCAGTATTGGTTACGGTTTCGTTGTCGCGCGTATGGTCGTGGCCGAAGAGAATGAGGTCGAAGCCCGGCACTTCTTTTGCCACCTTGATAGAGGCGTCTTCATCATATTCGGCAGTCTGAATGCCTCCGTCTTTTCCGCTGTGGAAGAGGCCGATGATAACATCCGGTTTTTCATTCTCCTGGAGATACTTCACCCATTTGCGGGCGTTTGTTACCATATTTTCAAATTTCAGTCCGCTCCAGAGATTCTCCGTGAGCCAGTTTGGAATGGCAGGAGTAATCATTCCCAAGACAGCCACCTTCACGCCCTCGCGGTTCAGGATGAGATAAGGCTTAACGTATGGCTGGCCTGTAGAAGTGCTGATGATGTTGGAACCAAGAACTGGGCAATTGAGTTCTTTTATCCATTTGTCGTAAACTGGATGACCCGTTTCAACATCATGATTGCCAAACACTTGCGCATCATACTTCATGTAGTTGACCACATCGGCAGCCACGTTTCTAGCCTCTGTGTTTACATAATTATAATAATAGCAGGTAGGCTGTCCCTGCAGAATATCGCCATTCTCCAAGAGGATGAGGTTATCCTTGTAGTCTTTTCGCAAATTATTGACGTAGGAAGAAACGCGCGCCAAGGTTCCTGCTTTTGGCTTACGGTTGATGAAATCGTAAGGGAAGAAAGAGCCGTGCACATCGCTTGTCTCTATCACTCTCAGTTTTACGGTACGTTGTTGTGCCATAGCTTGTGAATTGAAAGTTAGCGCCAGAAGAAGCGCAGCAAATAATTGTTTCATATTAATTAATGTATTACTTTTGAGTAATGAAAGCCCATCAGTTGAGCTCTGTTTCTTATTTTCTCTGCAAAAGTACAAAAAAGAACTTAAATAGTTCCTGCTTTTGGCTTACGGTTGATGAAATCGTAAGGGAAGAAAGAGCCGTGCA
>ERZ1034847.203-NODE-203-length-31914-cov-62.471892_pt1 | contig 31914 bp, 31 predicted proteins | sample MGYA00520633_ERZ1034847 | MGnify/ENA primary metagenome ERZ1034847 (study PRJEB33766, sample SAMN09781732) | gut metagenome | biome: gut microbiome | host: Homo sapiens | place: Madagascar | study: EMG produced TPA metagenomics assembly of the PRJNA485056 data... | reverse complement strand
TAGATTATCAGTTCAGAGGTTCGAATTTTAAAGGAGGATATCTTTAACGCTTACGCCGAATCTGATGACAAAACACAAAAATATAAGCAAAAGCACCTTAAATAGAGCAATTTTAGCGTATTTAAGCAAAAATAAAAGGCTGATAACTAGTATCAACCTTATAATTACAAGATGGAGCAAGCGACGGGAATCGAACCCGCGTGATCAGCTTGGGAAGCTGAAGTTCTACCACTGAACTACGCCTGCAACGCACTATAATTATAAGCTATAAAATGGTTAAAGAATAGAACGATTATCTTTGTATTTGATTGTTATTCTTGCTTTATAAAGGTATATTTTTCATACAAATATACTAGTAATAGTATGATATTCATAGTCATTAAAAGGAGTAAGGCTATGATAGATATTATCATTTCTGTATTTGGATGGCTTGCTACAGCCATATTAGTGTTATCTACCATTCCACAAGCTGTTAGAACTTTGAGAACTCAAGAAACAAGTAGTTTATCTTTATGGATGCTAATACTCGCTTTGACTAGTGGAACATTGTTTGTCATATATGGAACACTAGTTTGTATATATACATCGGTTATAGCTGGGGCTCCGATAGCGGTAGGTAATTTCTTGTATTTAGTTTTCCAGGGAATGACTTTTGGAGTTAAGGTGAAGAATATAATCAAAGGAAAGGACAAGAAATAGTTCTATAGTTTTTTAGTGATACCCTAATTATGGATATCAAGGAGTAAATGATGAGAAATTTGCCTAATAAAAGATACATGTGATTTCACACATATATTACTCCATTAATATGAAATTTGATGCAAATCCACTTATCAAGTCTGCTATAGCAAATCCTAAAGGCAATACTGGTAAGGCTAAAGAAAAATTAACATTTATCGACGAGTACTTGATAAATGAATGAATGCTATCATCGTTAGGAAATTTCACTCTTCTATAGTCTGATATTTTTATTGTAATTTTAAAGCTAGTATAGCAATATGAGATGAAGAGAATCATTAAGGGCATAAAAGAAAAGCCGATAGGCTTTTCAATGAATTTATTCATATTTGAATAAATAACAAAAAGTAAAACTGCTGAAATAATTGGAAAAATAGAGCAAAGCATTGTTCTAATTTCAAAACTAGAATAAAACTTATCTTTATCATCTATATACTTATAATAGATGTTCTTATTGTTTAAGAGTATAACAATTGAATAGATGAGATTGAGCATTCCTAAAAGCCATAAAATAATGTGATTGATCATGTTTTCAATCCTTTGCTAAGCTAAAATAAAATATAAGATTTCATTAATCAAAGACCCTAAAAAGAAGAATGAAAAAGCAGAATATAGTATTAAATTAAAGTCTAGAGTAGTTCTTATTGAAAGATTATCGACACATATAAGTGTATCATCGTTTCTAGTTAAAACTTTATTGAAGTAAAATACGATTAGAATAGGACAAACTAGAATAAGAATGACTTGAACTAATGATAAAGATGGGTTTGACTTGAAAAAATCTTTGCTTTCTGATTTGTAGTAGAAGAAAAAAACAAGAATTGAAGTAATTATTGAAAAGATATTTAAAACTAATATGCAAATATTAGTCTTTTTTAAAAAAGCATCTTCTATCTTATTAATCCTAATGGTTTTGGTGAATAATAAAATAAATGCAATAAAAAATAAAATTAGAATTGATGATATACATATAATTCCTATGTGATACCACATTATTAATAGCCTCCATAATCGTACATATCATAACTGCTCCAGAAGAATCCTATCTCTACTTTGACTTCGTAATGACAACCCCTTCCGCCGAGCGAGTGCTTATGCCTGCCTTAAGAAGTGTCTCTAAGCAAGACAAAATGAAACAATATTCAAAAGAACACTGTCTAATTTCATTGACTAGTGCAAACAGGGAAAAGAGAAAAGATAAGAAAATGGCTAAACAATTCTATTTTGTTGCAATAACTATGTCATCTAACAATAGAATTTTGCAAACCTTATTTAATCCTATAATAGTTTTTGAAAGTCCCACTATGGTTGGTGTCAGCACTTTCTATAAACATCTTGAATAAATATTCTTTAGAATTTGTATCGTATTCATAACGAATATCAAAACTCCAAACTGATCCTTTTGCAAAATAGCCATTATCTAATTCAGTATTTTTTACATAATAGAAGTCATAAAGATCGCTTGGGTTATCACTATAATATTCAGATATTGAATATTTTTGTTCTATAACATACCAGGTTTCATTTGTATCCATGCTTAGTTTTTCAATTCTTGGTTTTCCAAACTTGCTATCATAATTGGTATTGAAATATGAGAAATATGTCTTGGCATTCAATTCAAATGTATCTTTATCGGGGCAAGGTTGCGAAAATGAATAACCATTGTTATACCAGTTGATATCTGAATTCATTTCTCCAGTTAAACCTGTTGGAGCAGTTAATCCCCCTAGCCCTACTTTAGATAGTTCTTCATCGGTAAACCATTTAGTAGAATCATGTCCTTCTTGGCTTGTTGTCTCTTCTTCATTGTCGCCACAGCTAACTAAGCCAAAACAAGTGACAGCCAAAGTTATGGCACAGGCAATCATTGATAGTATCTTCTTGAACATGTTATTAATAGCCTCCAATCTTATTATTAAATATTTTACTAGAGGTTATTTACCAAAACAATTACTTAAATTAAATATTGTAGATATCGAGCGATTATCTGACAGTTTCATTTACAATTTCTTCGGAGTTGATTGAAGTGAATAAATTTCAAGCTAGATTTATAGAATCGGTTTTAAAAAAGGTAATTGATGAAATTGAAAAAAATAAAAACAAGTTTTCTTTCAATCAGTTAATTGCAGGATTAAATTTCTTTCGGTAATGGGATATGGTTTGCAGTTGTGATTTTAAGCAAAGCAAAACTCATTCATAAGTATATCTTTTTATCACTAAAGAATAGCATTTCCTTAATACTCAAAAAAGGGTCAGCGAGCTGCTGACCCCCAACTTAAACGATAAGGCTAAAATAAATTTGTTATTCTTCAGTTACATCTTCTTTCTTTTTATAGAGCTGAGGAAAGAAGATACTGATAAACCAGTCGACAGTACCTATGAAAGCAAGAACATTCAAGATTATCAAGAATGGAATCCACCAAACAAACACATCTTTTCCTTTAGAAGCCGAAGAAATCGATGTGTCGACATTCAGGCCTTTCGCAGTAGCAAAAGACTAAAATGAATTTTCTATTGCATAAACGGAATTATCCTTTTCAACTATCATTTATAATGTAAGCCATCGCTTTGATAGGCTTGCCATTTAATTTTCCCTCATCTTTCAACAATTTCGATTGAGTGTCTTTCACAATATTCTTTCAACTTTTCTCGATTCTCTTTCTGGGTCTGTTTTCCAATATAGATTCTCTTGATTTTAGGAGCCCTGGGTTTGCCATTCGCCTCTCCAATAAGCCTCCACTCCTTTTGGTGTTGCCATTCGGTATTCTTCGTAAGGAAAAGCCTTATAAATTGCGATTGATCAGCTTGAATTTCACCATTGCTCATTCCTGTAATCATTTGTCCAATGAAATTTGCCACCAATTGGATGATGAGGTTTGTCTCCCTATTATCGTCGTAAACAACAGGAAAGATGCATTCATTAAATTCATAATCCAAAACGTCATATTCAATGCAATAGCCACTTTCCTTATTGGCATAGTCATTCCACATATCATCAACATCAGGAGATTCACACAAAGAACAAATTCCAATTTGTTCTTTTGCATTGATTCCGATAGAAATCAAACGTTCCATCTGTGGCTTTATGGAAGAATCGTCCAATTTTTCCGGAACATTGATAATCCAGTTCACAAGCAGGGCGATGTTAAATCCTTTTGGAAGCAGCTTCTGCAATTCCATTGCGACATCAAGCATAAAATTTGGCTTCACGGTACCGTCGCTCTTCGTTATCGAATAGATTTTCGACTTTACCAGTTCGTAGTTTTCCGGTAGCACAAAGGGCTTTATCATCCCAATGATTTGGTCAACGCATTCTCTTTTTAGATTATTCGTTTCCAAATCCATCAATCTACTGAAATCTAGTGACGTATCGCATTCCGTCTTGTCATCAAGTCTTTTAGCCGGGCATAGATAGACGTAATTGTTTTCCAACATATCAAAAGAATAGGAATTAAAAGGACGATACTTGAATAAAGACTTGGGTCCACGATAAAACATGCCTTTGTTTCTAATTGCTTCATTGATGTAGTCGATTTTACTTTTACTCATTTTCCGTTATCTCTCATATCTTTTAAAGTTTTTGACCTGTGCAAGAACTTTGGCATATACGTCATCAAACGTCATCGGAGGATATCCGTTTCTATTGAGCAAGCGGATGACATCAGACTGCAGGCTGGCCTTGATATCGTTCTTGGATGACCAGTCTTCTTATGTCAGAATCAGCTTGTCTCTAAGTTCTTTTGTAAGTTCCTGGTAATTTCTCATATCGCTCCTCATTCCTCATTTTCTTAAAGAGAAACCGATAGAACAAACGCATCTCATGGAAAGCAAATGTTTTTCTCAGTTTTCTCTCACTTCTTTCATTATTATAGTAGTTTTTCGTCATTCATTCATTCAGGGTTTGTTTTGCCCCTTAATGTCAGGACACTAATGTTAAAAAAGCACCACCGCTTTGGATGGAGCTTATTGTGTTAAATCATATTGAAGTCTTGGAAGGCTTCTTTGATCATCTCTTTTTTCTTTGGAGTGAGATTAGGCCTTCTTGAATTCTCGCTCTTGGGAAGATTGTAGTTTTCTCTTTCCTTCAATTCGAATTCATTCTTGGCATTGGCGATATCGAGAGATGAAACCTTTACCCCATATTTATCCATGACATATTCTTTGATTTGATCATATGTAGGCTTGGTTTCAGCCTTCGTAGCCTTCTTGTTTTCAAAGAAACAGTAGTCTCGTTCTTGCTTTCCCGTTGGGACAAAAGAGTTATGTGTCGGAGACATGCGAGGAACATGTCTACCAATACAGGGTAGGTTATGGAAGGAACATGTCTACTGAATGCGTTTTTCGACAGTGCAACAGCTAAAAGGCAACTACCACATTAGAAAAGCATGAGGCTGACATGGCGATTTCCCAATGACGGCATCCTATCAACTGAACCCAAAAAGTGGCAAGGACATCTCCTACCATGATGCATTGGCCCTCAATCTGTCACTCATATGTCAGGACGGTTTGGAGTAAGCAATGGAGTATTGCGAGCTGGATGACGAAACGAAGAAATCTTTGATTGAAGATTTCAAGAAGATTGGAATCGAATCAGGCCAGCTTTTATCGCACACGACATCACCACCGCCATCAAGAACCACTTAGAGTACGTGATTGTAAGGAAAAAAGGCCTTTATCTCTCCTGAAAAGGATGATAGAGACCTTTTTGGTTACACGAGCTATGATGGCTTATGGAAAATAATGAAGGAAAGAAAGATATCGAAAAAGAAACTAATTGCCTTATCTGGAATATCCGTTTACGACTATAGAAAGATGAGAGAAAATCGAGATGTAAACGTGTCAGTAATACGAAAAGTGTACTTAGCATTTTCTCCAGATATATTGGAAGTGATTATTTTTAAATCTAGCTTAAAATACTAAAATATTGACCTTATAAAATCATGGAGCAAAACGATTATTTTAAATCTTTATGAAGGCTTAAAAAGATAGGCAAGTCTTTCGAAAAAGTCCTCTTTTTCAGCGAACTAAGAACTTTTTCTTCCGTTTCTGGAGTCCAATAGATCCTTAAATCTCTTTTGGCTCTAGTTATCGCTGTGTAAAAAATGTTATGGGAAATCAATTCTTCTACTTCATTTGAAATGACAATTTTGACTGAGTCATATTCCAATCCTTGCGATTTATGAATTGAAACTGCATATGCAATTTGAAAGGGAATTTGATAATTTGGTCGCAAATCTTGCTCGTATTCCGCTTGACCAGATCGATATACAGTAAAAGAAATCAAAGTAGTTCCATCTTTGTTGTTTTTTAAAACTTTTAACCCGTTAACTGATTCTGTTATCGGATTAACAACTTTTTCAACAATGATTTTAAAATTGACGCTGCCGTCTTCTGCTATTATAACCGATTCGATATGGCCTTTAAGATTGTTATAAAGGACACTTCCGAACCTATTATTCTCCAAAAACAAAACGGGATCACCAACCTTAAAAGTATAATGTCGCCAATTGATTTCTGGATTTGGATTATTTGCCTGTAGGTATTTATTAATGTTGTTTATTCCATATAATCCATCATAGTTCAAGCATAGTATTATCTCATCAGAGTAGACTCGTTCAAAAATCGAAGGCCCAAGTGGATAGGAAATACGCATTTTTTCTATATATTCCTTAATCGTTATTTCGTTGTCCCTGACCGCTTTCCATAGTATTGGGAGATTTTGATTTTCTCGACTTCTAAATTCAGTTTTTAACTCAACAAAACAATCTTTATCTATGAATTCCTTTAGTAAAGCGAACCAATTCCCGAATTGAACAGATTCAATTTGATAAATGTCACCTATCAGCAATAACAACTTGCTGTTCATTTTATCCAAAATAGCAGACATATCTTTATTAGAAATGTTGCTGCATTCATCAATAATCATGATTTCGAATTGCTGGTCAATATATTTTTTACTATGAAGGAACTTATAAACTGTATCAAAGCTGACATTCCTATTGGTTATTCTCTTTTTTAGATTCATCAGAGCGGGATTTGTATTTGCCAAACAAAGAACATTTGTGGTCTCTCCAAAAATATCCACAATATATTTTGCAAAGGTGGTTTTCCCTGTACCGGCCGGTCCGTAAACAGTAAAAACGGAGCTCTTAGAAAAAGCTTGTTCAACAGCTTCTTCTTTTTGCTTGTCATCAATGATTAAAGATGCAAGTTCAAGCAGCCTAGCTTTAGCATATTCGGCATATCCTGGAAAATTAATATTTTTAGATAAATGTTTTAAAAAATTGATTATTTTATAAGTCGATTCATCAAATTCTTCAATAAAAAAGTTTTTTCCAAGGCTGGATAGCCTAAAAGATTTACTAGTGCTCTTTTCGTCACAAAGTTTATTAAAATCTGAAATATCACTTTTTATCTTTGCAAAATCGCATTCAGGACCAGGCTTCCAATAAAGAGATAAATTTTGCTTAGATTCATTCAAAATAAAGCGTCTGATTAATTCGGAGCCATGTTCCTCCACATTAAAGCAACAGCATAAATCATCAAAAGACGGATTATGATTGCATAATGATGCTACAAAGGGGAAATTCTCAAAATATCTATCTTTAGATGTAACTTTAACGTAATCAGAAAGAACTTTTCCATTGTATCGATCTATTTGGTCTTTAAGAATCCGATTATTAACTGTATACATTAGATAACGCAAAGTGTTATTTCCATATTTTTGGCTTTCCAAAACATCTCGTGAAGCATCAAAAAATCGAGCTAAAACATTTCTATCAGAATCAAAAACCTCATTCTTAAAAATAGAAAATTGCCTTTTAGGAAGACATGCTATTTTATCCAACGAAATTTTGTGTTCTTTAATAAATCTCATTAAAGAGCGATAGCTGGAGTCTTGTCGGTATTGCGTATGTTGAATTCCAACTATGTCAAAAAGCCTGTCGAATTCGCATGGCCTTATTGCAACATCATAATCGGTAATAACAGTAACATTGATATTTTTGTCGAAAAGGAAAACTTTTATCTTTTGTAAATTGGCTCGGATTGCATAATTGGGAAAAATGTCAAGCATAGAGAATGCCGTGAATCTATCAAACTTGCAGGTTTCATCATTAACACCAGTTAAGGTGTACTCGTAGAATTTTACATTATGGCAATAAATCATTTTTTTCTTTTGAACATAGTATGAATCAAAATTTCTTTTTTCCTTTTTCTCGTATTCAAATTTTTTGAGGCCATCAATTATGAGCTTGTAATAATCTTCAAATGTTGAATCCAAATCCAAAGGATACTTATCCAAATTATTTAAAATCAACAAATTCAACTCTTTCTTCAAAAGAAGTTTAATTTGAATTAAATACTGTATATATCCCAAAAGGACTCGCTCAGCCTGATCATTCGGCAAGCGATAATGCGATGCAGAAACTCGCAATTTAGAATAAAAGCCCTGTAAAAAATTAAACTTAGCATTTCTACTAACAAACTCATGCCCATCTTGAATTAAATCAAATTCCGTTTGAGCTGTTATTTTACTATTGCGACTAAGGAATAAAACGCAGCAAACCTGGTCATAGAAATCCCTAAGACATTTTAAAAAGTTTGTTGAAACCTCATTTCTACTTTTATGCTTAATATCATCAATATAGGAGTCAATATCGTTGGCTGTCTCTTTAAGTTGCAATTCCCAATATGAAAGATCGTTATTAGCAATCATGATTTTTTACCTCCTACATTTTATGGCTATAGTTTTCAAATCAAAAATCGCTAATCTTAAAGAAACATAGCCGTTTTCGCTTCGTATATAACCCTTATTTCTATGAAAATGATAGCATAAACGATAATTTATCTTATCGTTAATCGATGGTTGCCTGCCCATTCATGAGCAATGGCAACAAAAAGTCTCTTAAGGAATTTAATTTGAGGTTTTCGACATTATTATTTTCTATTTGCTTTAACAATGGTTCGACTTTTTCGTTAAATGAAATCAATTCGAATTCGTTAGGCTTTTTTAGCTTCATATTATTTAAAGTCGAAATACGTATGCCATTAAAAATCGAACCGGTAGAGCTACTTTCAGCCTTTTTTACAAATTCTTTGCTAGTTAAATAAAAGTATAAATAATATTGAAGGATTCTCGTTATAGGCTTGATGCAAAACACAGATTCGTTTATAACCCAGTCTTTTGGTTCCTCTAATACTAAGTGGCATCTTCCTAATGGAGCTATGCTTGAGAATAAAATATCTCCCGCAGAAACATTAGCGCGGTTTTGAATTAGCGTTGCTGCATTAGAATCTACGTGATCACAATCGTTAAAATTTAATTCTCCGGAAATCGTAAGATTTTTAACCGTTATGTAAGAATAGCCATTATTCGTCAATTTAAAATGATTTCTCGGATTTAACCCAGTGGTTATATTCTTAATAAAATTACAAAACAAGCATGTTTCTCCATCGCTATAGAGAACGGAAGAAGACTTGAATTGCTGATTATAAATCATACGTGCAAGTTGCTGTAAATTATCGTTTATGCGATTGTTCAACTCAATTTTTGAATTTATAGCATCAAGGATTGAGGCTATTTTAATTTGTTCACTTATTTTATCTGGGATAAAAGCAGCACAATTTTTAATCTTATCTGGTGATGTATGTCGAATTTTCGTTTGCTGAGCACAAGCATCTAATTGTTTTTTTACTATACGAGATGAAATCAAATAATAGGCAAATCTACCATATAACACATCAGAATGAGGAATAACCTTACCAATATCGCCACTTTGAATGTAAAGATTATCTTCCGGCACTGTTGCAGTATTACCTAACAATCCTCTAACTTGCTCTGTAAGAGGTGTAATAATATCCCCTTTAGACATTATGTATTCCGGTGTTATAGGCCCATCATAATACAAATTATCTTTTGACTTATTTTCTTTCCACCCTGAGGACGGATAATTAAAGTTGCCAAGAGTTAGTCGAATATAATCTCCTTCAGTCTTATAATATTTTCCAGACAGGCTTGTTCCCCTTTTTACATCAAGAATTTCACCAAGCTTAATTTTTTTCATCATAATGCAATTTCCCAAGCGACTCTTCAATTTGCTTATTCAGTTCTTCTCCCTGAGCAAACAATTGCTTTAAAGTGGCTTTATAAGATTCTATTTTTCCATCGAATTCCTCTTTAGTCATATTTGAATATTCAATCTTGACATCAAAATATTGACCAGCAGCCAAAGAATATTTCTGCATAGCTTCTTCATACGAAATAACAGCAGAAAAATCATCGATTGCTTTTTTATTTAAAAATGCATCCACTATTTTCTCGATTTCGCAATCCAATAGTCTCCGCTTTTTTAAGCCATTACTATCCTTGTACTCTTCGCCAAGTTTAGAAGCATCAATCAAAACTATGTTTTCGCTAGATCTAGATGCATCAAAGAACAACACGGAAACATTGGTTCCAGTATTGGCAAAGACATTAGACGGCATGCTAATGCATCCATATACAATCTTATCATCGATTATTTTATGAAGAATCCGTCCCTCCACACCTGATTTGGCTGTTATAAAGCCAGTAGGGACAACAATAGCGCCTTTTCCAGTATTCGGCTTAAGTGAATTAATAACATGTTGAATGAAGCAAGTATAAATGGCCATGCTTTCCTTTTTCTTATTAGGAACATTTGGAACACCAGCCCAAAATCTAGACGGCATAGCCGCAATATTAGTTCTTGTATCTGAGAAATCCATTTTAAACGGAGGGTTAGATACGACAAAATCGAATTGTCTCAAGCTTTTTCCATCATTGCTCTTATGATATGGAGAAAACAATGTATCACCTTGTACGGCATGGTCCAAAGAAGAAACCAATCCATTCAAAATAAGATTCAATTTCAGCATCTTATTACTTCTTTGGGAGATATCTTGGGAATAAATCGTACACCTATCTTCCCCAATTTGATGAGCTAATGCCATAAGTAAGGTGCCGGTCCCAGCAGACGGGTCATAACACTCGATATTGTGATAATCCTTATTATCACCAACCAGCAATCTTGCCATAATTGTAGCGATTGAATGAGGGGTGTAATACTCCGCATATTTTCCACCGCCAGCAGTGTTGTAATCTTTAATCAAATATTCAAAGATAGCAGCAAAGAAATCATAATGCTCGCCGAAAGCTTCTTCAAAAGAGAACTTGGCTAATTTATCTATCAAAGCTCTAGCAAACGGTGCTCTTTGCGCATTATCCGTAATGAAGACTGTCAATTTTTCAAACAAAGGAATTTTTGTGTTTTGTGAAGTCTGTGTAGAAAAGATTTCGATGTTTTTGTCAGCAATATCAATCATCGTGCTATCAAAAATAATGTCAAAATCGCCTTTACTTTGTTGGTTCCAAAGGAACGAAATCAAATGTTCCGGATTCAATCGAGGAACATCCGGAGAGAGCTTATCAAATAAATTCAATCTCTCATCTTCGGTTAGTTTCGAATATTCTTCTTCCCATTTCGGTGCTTCTGCTAATCGGTTTGAAATTTTCTTCATTTCAAAGCCGAATTTGTCATTCAAAAACTTATAAAGAAAGACCTGCGTAATAATCTTGTATTCATTACCATCATTTCCCAAGCCAAATGATTGGCACGTCGCTTTCAGCTCATCAATAAGATGTATTGTTTCTTGTTTAATATCCATTAGTGTATCCTCCTACGCACCATAGGTTGCTTTATATTGCGCCATATATTGTTTTGATAGTCTTGCCTGAATGAACAATCTATCAGCCCTTTCATTGGCGAAGCCTAATGCATCAAGGCTATTTGAAATTTCGTTCATGATAGTCGTATTGAAGTATGAGTCTCTTCTAAGAATATCTTCCCTATCGTAAACCTTCTTATCTATCATGTCCTTCATTGCTAACAGAGCTTTCATAATATCTTCATCATAGGTGGAAATCATAGGTTTACTACGTTTAGAATTTTCTTCTTTGATTCTTTTATGTAATCTTGCAAATTTCACATCACCACGATACTTTCTTTTTAAAGCTTCATTTTTTCTGTGTAATTCAGAAAGCTTTTTCAAAATTTCATCCATTTCCTTAGACTGATTTTCAAAGTCGTTAATTGATGTTATTTCAAAATGGCTTTTCTTGAAAAATGCAACCAAGGCATCTTTGATAGTCATATAATCTGGATCTTCAGGATCGTCACTTTCTCCTTCAATAAGTCCATCAATAACCTGCCGTTTCTTTTGCTCAAGTTCTTCCGTACCACCGACAATTTTGAGTTCTTCATCGCTTAACTTATCAAATTTGAAAGATATATCATACATGGCCTGATTAACTAAAATTTTGGTAGCATCTCCTTCAGCCAACGCTTCTTTCAAATTAATGCTATCAATGCAATGCTGGACTTCCGAAATCAAAGACGGCAGATTCTCAATTTTCATTTTTTGGAATTTGGCTTTCAAATCATCATCGCCAAATGCTCGAACCAAATTCGAACAGTCTCTTGCAGATACAAGTGCATTTTTTAACTTAATAAGTTGTACTTTATCTTCAATCGTTGAAACTTCCTGGCTGAACACCTCTGCGTTATTTGTAGTAAATTCGAAAAGGAGCTCCTTAACATCCTGCATTTGCTTAATTAATTTATCTTTATCTTCGATGATTTGGTTAAAAGTGTTAGGCTGAATCTCCGGACCAACTTCCAAAGGATCATTGAAACGATTAAGTTCTTTCATATACGCTTCATTCGTTTCGTCAAAATTTTTCTTGATATCAGCAAAGTCTACTATAAAGCCATATTTATGTTCCTTATATGGTCTATTAACTCTCGTTATTGCTTGTAATAGTGTATGATCATGGAGCTTTCTTCCAAGATATAACCTTTTAAGCCGTGGCGCGTCGAAACCGGTAAGAAGCATGTTATAAACAAAAAGGATGTCAATCGTAGCATCGTTCTTGAATCCTTTTTGTACTAATTCTTTTTGGGTGTCTTTATCATCACTATCATGAAGAATCAATGCATCTTTTAACACAGTCTTATCATCCGATTCAGACAACACTTGATTTTGCACTTCATCAAAATATTTGTGCATTTTTCGAGCTTGCTCGGACGTCTCACAAACTACCATTCCCCCAAGACTATCATCGCCTTGTACCTTCCTAAACATTTTAAAATCGGTGATTATATATTTGAGCAATTCTTTGACGTAAGAATCATGCTCAACAACCATACTTCTTTTAATATCTTTCTTTTGGATGAGATTTTCTAATTTCTCATAAATTTCCGACAATTTTTCTTTATAAGAAGTTTGAACAGGTTCCCTGATGATTTTAAGTGTATAACCATCTTCAATAGACTTATCGTAATAGTAAGTATGATAATAATTTCCGAACACCTTCCAAGAAGCCCTTTCTTCTTTTAGCAAAGGCGTGCCGGTCAGCGCAATCTTAATTGAATTCGGATCGGCTTCAAAAAGATGAACCAAAAAGCTGCCTTCTGGTTTATATCCTCTGTGAGCCTCATCGATAATGAAAACACGCTGAAGATTTGTTGCATATTGATTCAATTCAATCTTTTCTTTGTCTTCGGCAAATCGCTGAATATTGACTACAGTGATTTCGTTTTGTCCGTTATCACCCTCTAATGATTGATTAGTCCTAAACTGTGCCATCAATTCTTCTTTAGAGTTCGCAGTTTTGACAGATAAGCCTCTAGCTTTAAATTCTGATGAAGCCTGTTCTAACAAATCAATTCTATCTACGATGAAATAGAATTTAGCCACTTTATTTTGCTTGGCAAAATAATCCGCCAATACATAATTAAGGAAATACGACAACGCAGTTTTTCCACTCCCCTGAGTATGCCAAACTACTCCAGACGTAAGCCCTTCTCCAATCTTTTTTCTAATAGCAAGTGAAGCAAACAGTTGTTGATAACGCATAATATGCTTCTCATCCTTGATTACCAGCTTGCCATCTACTTCTTTCTCACTTTTCACATAAGCAATGCCATATTTGATGATGTACAAAAGCCTTTCAGGAGAGCACATTGATGTAAGGATTCTATTTGTGGGTGTATTCTCGTCAAGATTTGTTCGGTATTCCGGCGCCGTATGAATAACCTGGTTGTTGAAATCCGAAAGAATTTTTCTTTCAATTTCAGGATCAATCGGTTTATAAGGATAGGCCTTGTTATAAGGAGCTATCGTTTCTCCCCTAGGATTTTCTTCTCTAAACAAATTAAAGAAGGCCTTCCCTTTCGACGTTGTACAATAAAAGGCGCCCTCAACCGGAACAATACCTCCAAGAGTATCGTATTCCATGTTATTAGAGAAAATCATGAACTGAGTAATATTAAGGAATCTTCTGAATTTTCTATTGGGGAACCTAATTTGATTCATCCTATTACTCTCAGCAATCATTCCATCTTTATTGTTTGGCTTTTTAACTTCAATAAAAACTAATGGCAAACCATTTACAAAAAGAGTGATATCGGGCCTGAAATTATCATCATCTCTTTTACAGGTAAATTCAGCAGTGAAATGAAATTCGTTATTATATATATTTTCGAAGTCAATCAATTTTATTGGAGAGAGTGATCTCAACCTTTTATAAAAAGACTGACCAAGATCATCATTATCCAGCTCTTGTCTTATATCTTTTATGACCTGCTCACAATCGCCTTTCTTATTTGGGTTAAGCCTTTCGAACTGTCGCTTGAAGACATCTAAAAGAATATTGGTATCCGGATCATAAGTTATGCCAGCATCATTTTCGGAAATTTTACCAAAATACTTGTATCCTAATCTCGTCAAATGAACCATAGCTGGCATTTGTACACGCGTTGCTTCATTGAAATTCGTTGCCATAATTATCACCCCTTACACTATTACAGGTATCTACAGAAGATAGACTTGGAAAATTTGTTTCATAAATAATATATACATTCCTACTCCATCTCGATTTTGTATTTCTTGAAATAAGAAGCCAATTTTCTTTTGGACTTGATGGTAGGCTCAAAATGACCGGATTCCCATCTATTAACTGTTGCATAGGAAACACCTAGAAGTTTTGCAAACTCCGTTTGCGACAAAATAAGTTTCTTCCTTAAAGTCTTGATAGCTTCAGAATATACCATAAAAGCTCCTGTATTCGGTTACAGTTCAAGTATAGCATTTTTGTTTCATTCTGTCACTGAAAAGTGAGACGTTATCGAAACAATTACAAAGCGAAAACAAAACATTCGTGGGATTTTTTTGGTTATAAAAAGAACCAGTTTTACCATATTTGAGCAAGTCAATCCACGTTATTCTTTGGAATCAGTTCCACAAACACATTTTTCTTCTTGTTCTTAAAAAATCTTTAAAAAACAACGTATTTTGATGAAAAGTGCCTGATTTTCGCTGCTTTTGATATGTTCCCGTCTTGTCGAGGTACAATACGAGGTAGGTTGTATGTACATTGGGGGTGGGGACATGTTTCCTCATACTAGTAAGCGGTCTTTTTCGGGGGGTTCGGCCGAAATCGGACGGATTTCCAGCAAAGAAAAAAGGGCCTCGACCTTTCCAAATCGGTCAAAGTCCTCGATTTTTAGCCTTTTTTAGCTGTTTTTTAGAGCAACGTGATGCACTCAACATGTGTTTGTTAGTAATAAGAGAAAGTAAATCTAGTAGGTGGCCTCGATCCTGTTTTCTGCCTTTTTGGAAGAAGCCATCTTTGCTCTATCGAAAAGGCAAGCAAAAAAGATGGACAGAAATGTTGCCTTCTAGTTGGAAGGCATAAATCCGTGTTCATCATGTTCATCGGGTTTTTCCTTCGGATTTGTCCATTGGGTTCAAGCATGCAAATAATATATTTTCCAATGTTACGATCTTATTGCCAACAAAAATGCTAGTATGCTTTAAATAATTTTATTTATTACAAGCCACCAGTAATGCTTTCCAATAGCAGTCAATTCGCAAGTATCGGAATGCATTGCCGCATAAAACATATGTTTTTCATTAGATGGTCGAACAAGACCATTACTAGTTGCCTTTTGAAGTAGTCCAAAAATTTTTCCATTATTTTCCTGAAAATAAGGTCTCTTTAAATCTTCTTTTCCTATTTCTTTGCTCCCAAGATAATTCGTGGGCTCGAAGGAAGGATCGAGCTGGAAAACGTCTGTTTCAGTCGGAAACAATTTCATTAATCGTCTCATCTCAGAAAAAGACATTTTAGAATTAGCCACGCGGATAGTAACAAAAGACTGAACATGTGATTTGAATAAAGGCCTTTGATCAAAACTGCCCAATGACGAATCGATATAAGAATAAATTGACCCAGGGGTAATTCGCCCAAAAATATCGCTTGCTCCACCTTCTAAAGCATCTATAAGAAGCTTCGTAAAGAGTCCATGTCCATTCGTTTCTATCGCAGATTCACCTGTATTACAAGCCGTAAGAATAGTCGTCCCGCATTCTAAAATAGTCGCGTCTCCAATCATAGAGAAGTTTCCTAATTTCCCAGCATGGCAACAATCCAAGATGATGATTTTATTTTTGCATTTAGATTCACGGATATGCTCAAGAATTGTTCTAAACGGAATCCCGTAATGTTGAGATTGGTAATCTATAGTACAAATTTTCCCATCGTTTTTATCATCAAATCCGTGCCCGGAAAAATAAAAAAGTGAGACATCAGAATCATCACTGAACACCTCGGCTAGTTTGTCTAAAATATTATCGTAAGTTGCTTGTTCATCTAGCAATTTGATTATTGAAAAATTGCGGCTCTCGTCTTCGTTGTATTCAAGGAGTCGAGCAACCTCGTTTGCGTCATTAACGCAGCAATTTAGTTCATGGCCTGGATAATTATTTATTCCAACGATTAAAGCATTTCTCATTCAAATCTCCTCCTTAGTTGTGGGCGATCATTCTTATGTGTTTTCTTTTAAAAAGCGGTGTGCTTAGAGCAAAAATCAATCATCTATCTCCGTTCAAAAGTAGTTTTAAATTATCCCAAGTCCAACTATAAATTTTGTCAGTCGCTTTTGCGCCAACAGGTTTAGTAACATGGTAAGAATTGCGGCCTTGTAAAAGAAAATAAGGAACGCCTTCTTCTTGAGCTATAGACAATTCAGCAGTTACCCCTTTGGCGGTATCTGTATTAAACCCACATAAAACAATTACACAATCACACCCTTTAATTCTTTTTCTCGCATAAGATTTCCAATTTTGATCAATAGCTTCTTTAATGGACATATCTACAATCTCAAAAGGAGAATCGTCATTTCTAGCTTGAGCCACTAAAGAGCCTTTGATATCACTATCATGATCATAATCGAACGAAATAAATACACGTTTCTTCATATTTACTTATCTTATATTTTTCCTTTCTGTGAGCCAGTCATTCAACAATTTCAATATCGTACTTTCTAAAATAAGGAGCAAGCTTTCTTTTCAATTTTGTCGTTGGTTTAAACTTACCTGCTTCCCAACGATTAATCGTGGCAAAAGAAACGCCGAATAATTCACCAAATTCAGTTTGTGTAAGTATCAATTTATTACGTAATTTCTTGATTGCTTCAAAGTAAGTCATACAATGCTCTCCTATTTCCGTCGCTCATGATATGAATGTAACACTTTTTGAGTTTGCTTTCAATCGTGTAAGTGGATAGAAATCACATTAAAAAATTCCCTCTTATTAAAACGGATTCCAATTTTTCTTAGCATATTTTTTGAAGTGAAGGCAATGGTTTTCTTGATTTTTTGGCTTTTCAATCAAACTATACCTCCGTTTTTGCCAATTTTTCGCCCCAAATTTTGTTTTCCAGGTTGTCTGTGTAGTTGCAGTCTACTCCGAAAACGCAAAAAACAAGGAAACGACGGATTTCAATAAAATCCGATAAATACGGGCTTTTTCACCTATTCCTTCCATCGTGTATACATATCATCCACCTATCCCCATATCGATACGAGGTAGGATGGGTGTTCATTTTTGAAGTCGACCTATTTCTCCATACGAGTAATGTCCTATTTTTACCGGTTTACCGCCAATTAGCCCATTTTTGCAACAAAAAAGAGTATTTCCCGACTTTTTGCAAATCAGGAAATCCCTCAATTTTTATCGATTTTTGGCCTTTTTCAGCCGTTTTTACGACTTAGCAACACCACAGTCTCAACATGCGTCGTCGACATGCGATGAACATGTCTACCAATACAGGGTATCTCATGGAAGAAACATGTCTACTGGATGCGTTTTTTGACAGGTCTACTGGAAATTTCAGACAACATCCCTAGTATGAGGAAAGTATTGAGTTTTACAAGACTCCATAGCGCTTAAGATGGCTAAACCTTTCATTACTATCCAACGCAATGATAACTGCAATCTAGACGACGTTTCTTGTTTCTCCCCAGCTCCAGACCATCGGAGGAACGCTCCGCCCCTTTACTTCATTCAATTCGCCTTCCAATATCCCGACTTATTAGATTCGATTCTCTCGATAAATCCTCTTTTTTTCAGCACGGCAACGGTATTGTCAATGGACGTCCTGCCGAGATGGCAGACAACAGCCAGTTCCTTTTTCGTAATATTTGGGTTATTCCTGATTTCAGCCAATACTCTTGTTTGTGAGTCATTGAGTCCGTGCTCTTCAGTTTTATTACCCACTTTATTACCCACTTTATCACCCACCTCGTTGATGAAGTTGAATGGAATGGTGACGGTGATGTCGTTGTCGGAGAAATCAAACGCCCCTTCTCCGTATTCAGACGAAATAACAGGAATTCCTCTTCCCGTTTTTTCACTGATATGCAGCTGCAAGAAAATTTCAGATAGTTTCTCATTTACGGGAACGGAATGTCCGCGAAAGAAACCCGCCTTAGTCTGAAGAGGAGCAAGTCCGCCTCTTGAAAGTATCTCAATCCTATCGGAGTACACCGTGATCATCGGTTCGTTTCCGTCTACCCATGGATTTTTGCCATCTTCTTCTGGATTTTTGCCATTATTTTTGCCATTTCAAAAACATAAAACATCTTCTACTACCAAAATTATCATTAAAATTTAGTTTTGGTAGTAGAAGAACGCTTTTATTTTGATGACATTAATATTTTATCTTGATATATTTCGACGGTATATTATCGCTAAGCCATACCTTATCATTGCCGATATAGAAAGAAACACCATCTGCATAAGCCTGTTTTGCGTTAATTTCTAGCAAGACAGGATTATCATCTCTTCTTTTGCCAACGATAAGAGCAGTTTCTGTGTTCATAGACAAATGAACATATTGCCTGCCTTTAGGGATTAACCCGCTTTTCATAATGGAATCCATAAATTTATGAGCCGTGCCATGATATAAGACATCAGGTGGAGTAGCCTTTTCTTTTTGGATTTTATTAGGGACGGAATGACCGTAAAGAGCTCTGATCTTATCGCCGACAATTTCATGGCGTTTTTTGTCTGAAGTGGCAATGATATGCTCCAAGTCTTCTTTTACGATTGACCTTTCATAATTTCCGCTTTCATTCAGTGCATCTAGAAGTTGACTGATAGGGACAAACCCTTCTTCATCCAGTTCTAGTTCATATTCCCATGGAGCATGCCTCAATTCATAAGATATTTCTTTTGATAGTTCGGTATAGTTCATAGTTTTTTTAAATCCTCTGCAAAGTAACGTTTCTTCAGTTTCTTACCATTCACTTCGACGAAATAAAAATACTCTTCCTTATTAAGGTGCCAAGTGAAATCAATGATTCTACCACTCATATTCTTGTCGACAATCAGTGCCTTTTCCCCCCATACGAAATCTGGTTTTTTGTAGACCATAAAGTCTTTCTTGTAAAATCTCATAGTACGATCGCCGAAGAAAATTGTTAAGATTTCACCATCATCGGAGATAACCTTGCCTACTAAGCCTTGATGGCCTTGAATGCCATTTCCGCCGTTGTACCATTTTGCATCTTCTTCATCAATGGGTGGTTCCCATTGAGTAGAACCGAATTTCCCAATTAAGTTTTCCATATTATTTCTTTCCTCCATTAAAATTTTTTACGAATATTTCTTTTATGAAAAAATTGGCCTTAGATCCTCCAATAGGATGATTTATATTAAGAAGATAATTTTCTAGTTTAGATTTCGATAAATCATAACTTAATTCGTTCTTATCAAATTCTTTTCGGTTATTTCCATCTTTTTCCTCTTGCAGATTCCTCGATATGGGAAAACACCCGTTCTAAAGTCTCATTGAGATTCTCATCCTTGTCAGCCTTGGCCTTCACGTTGCAGAAAAGCTCACTCGGCGGAATGAAGAATCCTTTCTCATCGATGAGGTCTTTTCTCGCTTTCTCATCGATATCGAAATCAGCCATTTTGGCATAGTCAAAATCCGTATCTCCTGCATCGTGTTCACTCTTGTTGATGCATCCGGCAAGGTTTTCGGAAATATAGCGATAAAACATGATTCCGAGAACATAGGATTTGAAATCCCATCCGCCCACTGCACCTCTTAGATCATCGCCGATAGACCAGATGGATCTATGAAGCTCTTATCTTTCCTGATTTGTCAATTCGTTAGCCATATTCTCAGTTCTCCTCTTTCATGACGAGCTCTATCTTGTTCTTCTTGCAAAGCTCGACAATCTTTCTTTTCACTTTCATTGTAGGAACGGTCTTCCCGTTCTCATATCGGTTCACAGAAGCAAAAGACACTCTCAGAATCTCAGCCATCTCTTCCTGAGTGACGAGCATATTCTCTCTCAGCTTCTTTACCAAAATCTTATAGTCATACATATCCGCTACTCCTCATCAAAATAATCATTGCCGATACGGTTCAATATAATGACCTTGCTTTGGCTTACACCGATTCCGTATTGATACATATAATCAGCCAAGTCTTTTCCATTGATGAGAATGACCTTGACGCTCTTATCAAGCTCTTTTACGTATTGTCTTCCTTCTTCCGTGAAATCGGATGCAGTAATGAAGACACCGCTCTTAGAATTTCCACTATGTTTGCTCATCAAAGCACCGGCAAAATCACGGATATCATGCGGAGAGACCTTGTTTGTGTCCTTATAGCGTTTTGCCTGAACATAAAGAGTCTCTATGCCGAGTTTATCCTTTTTGATGACTCCGTCAATCCCGCCATCACCCGAATGGCCTACAGCAAATCCGCAATTCGGATCATTCTTATCCCCGTATCCCATGGCAACAAGGAGATTGACGACAAGGCGTTCGAAGGCATCGGGAGAGATACTTCTAATTTTATCAAGCAATTCCCCACAGACTTTCTCTTTAATCTGAAGTTCCGCTTTCTCGAGCATCTCTTCTGGAGACAATTCATTCACAACAGGCTCATTCTTAGTTTCTCCTTTTGTTTCTTGTTTCGTGTTCGTTCTATTGCAGAATTCATTGTATCCGGGATATTTTTCCAAATCAGCAGTCGTCAAAGAATCACTTTTCAGTTTCAGCTGATTTCTACCCAAATCCGTGATTTCAAAAACAGCTCTCTTAGGCGATGAGATGAGTCCGCTCTGTTTAAGATAGGTAAGTCCCCATCCACCTCTATTCCAGAACACAAGGCTCCCAGATCCTATCGTTTCCTTTTTCAGTTCTTCCGATAACTTCAAATAGGAAGCAGCATAATCGATAAGTTCCTTCCTAGTATGTGTCTTGCCATCCGACAAAAGCTTCAATTCAGGAAGCATGTACTCTTTCCATGTAGGTTGGTTCATAATCTCTCACCCCCTTAATATCATCAGTATAACATTTTTAGAACTATTTTCGCACTATTTATTCCCACTTTCGTTTCAAATCATTGTTGAGTTTTAAGCATGCATAAAATTCATAGCACCATATTGATCCGTTTACTTATTATTCCTAACAGACCGAAAAATAGGGTATTATTAACGTTGCTTATCATTCAAATTAAATCGAATTTAAATTCTGTAGTATTTTTTCACTTATCAAATAATAAAGATGAAATATATTTAAGCCAATTTTAATATTTAAATCAAGATGGTAAGCAAAGCTTTTTTTACTACAATCAATCATAAGTTAAGGACTTTATTATAGATTTCTAGTCAATTTTCATAGTCAGTTCTTGGCGCCTATTGCCCCAAGCATAAGTTTGGGATTCTCTCTTTTACATATTTCAAAGGTTTTGCTTGTTTTGATCTAAACTGAAAGGAAAAAAACAAGAAATGAAGAAGAATTTCAAGAAGTCTAAGTTCGTTATTTTGCCTGCCTTTGCCACTTTGGTTCTTACCGGAGTCGTAAGTGGCACCGGCACCGTTGCATGGTTTGCTGCCAACAGAACGGCTACTATCACTGGAACTAATTTCCAGGCAAAGGCTGAAGGCGGATCTTTGAAGATTGCCTACACTCCTAGAGTTGGTATTACGGCCGATCCAAATTCGACTGCCGCAGCAGATAGCAAGATATTCGGTGTTGATGGTTATCTGACTCATGGTTCTTATCATGCACAGGCATCTGCCAATGGAAATCTTTATACCATATCACTGATGAAAACACCGTTACCAGATATAGATTTTTAGGTAACGAAAACGTCGCCAATACCATAAAGGCAAATTGAAAAGCCGGAACTACTGACGATAGCAAGAATCTTTGATATGGCGTTTCCTGGAAGATGACATTCACTACCACATTACCGGATACCGATTCCAAAGTGGCTGTGTTATTCGACCTGAGCACTTCTAACTTCAGTGATGCTACCAAGGCAAATGCTGGTTTTAGAGTTGCGATGATTGCCGGCGATGAAATCATTGTCTTTGGAAATGACGACCATCTTACCCATGTCAAAGAGGTCGGAAGCTTTGCCAACTTCACCAAAGCAACTGGAGACTTCGATGCCTCAACCAAGTACTACACCAAGGCAGACGAAGGAGATACCTACACGCTTGTCGCCAATCCGAATGCTGCAGATATTAGCAAATACTACACTGTTTCCTATGACAAAGCGGGACTGACCGAGGACTATGCTTTCGACACCAATTACATCCAAAATGGTGTCTCTTATTCCTGTCTTGAGGATGGAGCCGCAACGTTGATTTCTTCCAAAGAGTATCTTGGAACTCTCAACAGCGAAACAACTTCCCTTGAAGTGACCTGCGTTGCCTGGTTTGAAGGTACCGATAGTAATGTTATCATTGACAATATCGTTGATACTGCTATCAAGGCTCAGTTAGGCTTCTATGCCAGAACCCAGGCTAAAGCTTAAACTTACTTAGACAAACTTAAACCTTTGAAAACAAGAGAAGTATGGGCGTCCAACCATACATCTCTATTCTTATTTCTGATAATAAATTCCAACTAGCAATAGGTTGTCAATGAGAGAGAGCATAGGAGGACTGGACGACAAAGCCTATGGTCTCTCACCTATGTTTTGGAAATCTCAATTATATGAGGTAAACGATTCGATGACAAAAAGAGAATTGGTTCAGTATTTACCTAAGATCAAACTTGTATTAGGAAACGGTTTTGATTTACATTGCGGACTTAACACAAAGGATTCGGATTATTTTAATACAAACTCCGAAAAATATCGAAAAATCATCGATTGGGTTCAAAAATTTGCAAGCGTTGAACGTTATCTCGAAGATGATCAATCCAAGAACAAGTTTTGGCACAACTTAAAGTATTTTGAGAATTTTTGGGATATTTTTTGTCTCAATTCCTATGAAGATTCAAGGAATAAATTCAGAGATATTTCTGATTGGAATTGGTGTAATATTACAAAGTAGGTGCTTCTCCAATTTGTTCTAAAATTTGATTAACGTAAATTATCCTCATTCATTTCAGAAAAGTTTTGTTTTGCCATTCAAAGAAATTCAATAACTTTTGTCCATATTTTCATCTTATATATGACAATTATTACAAAATAAACTATCATATTTACGGCTAGATTTTTATCATTATAATTGTCACATCAAATATATGTACGATGAAAGAGGTGAATCTAATGGAAGACATATTAGGAAGCTGTCAAAAAGCTTGTATTGAGGACGTGCTATCAAAAATTAACTCCGGTGCGAAAAGGCTTAGTGTTGCCATGGCAATTGGGTTAAAGAAATTCTATACTGCTGTAACTTTGGCTGAAAAACTTATAGGTAATACATCTGAAGACTGTGCTGTGATTTTTAACTTATCAAAGGAAAATAGTTTCATAAAAGATGAAATTTCAAAATTCAATATATTTTCAGATAAAATTCATTTTGTTGAAATTAATAATTTTTTACGTGAAAATAAGTGCAATTACAAATTCTGCATAATCCATGATTTGAGAATATACGAGCGAAAAAGACTATTAGATAAAATCAAAGATGAAAATACAATAACCATATCCTTCTTTTCACCTAAAGCAATAGACGAATTTCTTCCTTATAGAGATAACATTGAACAAGAAAATAGTGCCAAAATTAGCAATAAAAAATTTTCACAAACTCTAGCTTGTGTATATGAAACAAAGGAAGTTCTTGATATTAGAGATGTTAAATATGCGGATAATCAGGAAATATCATTTGTTAAACAAGAATTAGAAATTGAATCAAAAAAAATAAATGAAGATAAAGACGAGGCTGAAAAGAGAAAAATAACCTATGAAGAAATATTAAAAGAAATAAATGAATATTTTCAGCAATGTGGCTTTCTTGACAAAAGTATTCAAGAAGGGATAAATAATCGGGAAGAAATCTTAAAATTAAAACAAAGATTAAAAGAACAAGAAGAAATAATACAAGAACAAGAGGAAAAAATACGTTTTCATAATCTAATTTTTAATCAGCTTCGCATACCCGCAGAAAAACTCAATCAAGTATTTGAAAAAATTAAAGCCCTTCGTGGATCATTAAGAAACGATTTAGAAAGCGAAGATGAAAACAAGAAAGAAATTGCTGAAAGGATATTTCAAGATGAAACCGTCAAATTTGTCAGTGAATTAACAAAAGATATTCTTACCTATGGAGATCACCAATATTATCAAACAACTCTAATTGATGAATTGACACAGGATGTTTGGAATAAATTAGATGAGGATAGTCAATCATTTTTGATAACTGCAAAAAGAACATATGACATGATGTCAAAAATGAATGATAAAGAATCTTTAGACTACTCTGGCGTATGCCTTTTAGTAACCAAGGCTGTTGAAGTTGAAATAACGAAGAGATTTTTTGATCAATACAAAGAATTCTTGAAAAAGAGATGTGGTACAAATATCTATTGGCCAAAGTCATTGAAAGGGAAGGATAAAAACAAAATTATGACAAGAAACGAGTTTACTCTTGGTTCTGTCATTTATGTGGTCGGCTACAATAAGTGCTTTAGTATTGAAAACAAGAGTGATTACAACTTGTTTTTACAATATGCAACAAATTGTCTTTTTCTTCAAAATTGTAATGTAGAAGAAGAAATAAAAAAAGACCTAAATTTTATAGAAAATGTTCGTAAAGACTATAGAAATCCATCAGCCCATAAAAACAGAATGGAATTTACAACGGCAAAAGAATGCCTAGATTACGTACTCGATGTTAAACACATGCTAAAAGAAATGCTTATAAAAATGAAGGTATAAATATTCACCATTTATGATGAGAATTAGAAGTCACCTCAGGAGAATGATATCGTAAAAAATCAATTAAGCATTCACTTAGTCTTCGAATGGCATTTAGGGCATTTGAATTTTAGGCGGTCCCTAAAATGGTCTGGTCTAGTACTCCATCTATTTCCGCATAAAACGCATTTATAATCCGCTTTTTCGGTAGCACCATTGTATTTTTCAACTATAACATTTCCACCTGTTTGCTCTAGAACAAATGCTTTGTATTTGTCATCGCGTATCTTCTCTTTTTCTTCAACAGATAGCACAGGCTTTAAAACCTTAATGTTCGATTGCTCGGTTATACTTCTAACCTTGTGCTTCTCTTTCATTTGCGGAACAAAAATAGGATTAATCATTGCCGAAACAATCAGCTTCCCATTTTCTTCAGATGGCTTTTTAATTAAGGCGTCATTCCACAATCTAACGATATTGTGTTTTGTGGTAAATTGCAGTCCTTTTAGGATTCTCGATATTTTGTACATTTTAGTACTTTCAACAAATACCACAGCGTTATAAACGGTTAAATCCTTGCCAAAAGGCACCAGTTTCGTTTCGCTTTTTGGTTCTCCGATTAATCTTTCAAAGTTTGCATAAAGGCGTGGGCATCTACATTTCAAAAGGCTTGGAAGATTCCGATAAACATATTTACTTGTCATCGAATAGACGAAGTACGGAGTGATTGACCCATCCAAAGGGTTTATATACAAATGATTGAAGAAATCAATGTCTATGATGCTTCCGTGAATCCTTCCAAAGCCTCCAAGCTTTTTTACTTCATTTGGAACTTTCTTTTCGAAAGCTTCGTATTTGGCAAGAGCATCGTTACCGATTGGGCATAATTGGTTAGATTCTCATAAAAATACTCAAGAGAATGATTTTTGACGTTCTTAAATGTTCCGCCATTTAAAACCGATAGTCTTCCTTTAGGAGATTGCATTAGAAACATATATGTTCCCGAGTGCTTAATCATGAAAAGCTTGTTGAATTGCCTGTTTAAAGTGACCATCTCATTGATTCCACGATAGAAGGTTTCATAATCATCCTTGCTGATTTCGTAAATCCCATCATCATAATCCGCAAACCAATCGTAATCGGAATTTATGAAAAGCTTTTTTGAATGAGACCCTTTTGCCTTTGTAACCGACCTGGTTGTCGGCATATATTCGCGTCTTGCCATCATCAAAGAAATAATTCCTGTGGCTATGGCCGCTCACATAAACAATCCCATCTTTTGCTTTTATATCCCTGCCTCCTCAATCCTCCATCGGCATATGGGACAAAATGATAAGGTTTCTGTTAGCTAGCGAAGATGTCACTTCTTCATAAAGATTAAGGAACTTAGAGCTTTCTTTTTTCTTGTGCTCTATTTAAAACATTCATATAGACTCCATTATCGGCATTAAACTCCTTAATTATAATATTCGTGAGACTCCAACTTTTATTGTCAATTATGTTTTTGCTATAGACTTCGAGGAATTTTTGGAAAAATACTCTGAACATATTAAAAACTATAAGTTTCTGCTTCAAGTTATTCGCACATTCATACAACGAAGTCATCCTAATGCATCCACACGAATAGCTGATATGATTCTTTCACGAGATGGATATAAATTTCCTGTATATTTCATAGCTGTTCGCTTGTGCAAAACCAAATAAGCTTCATAACAGCTCAAGGCATCTATTAAAGTCAGGTGCCTTTTCTTATCCCAACTCAATCAAGACACAACGTATCCACACGCCTTTCCCAACCTTCCTTTTCGCCTTCGTTGATACGTCCAAAGAGCAAGAACATCTAGCCAAAGAAAAAAGACTTAAGAATATGGAGCATGGCTTATATCTCTATAATTTTTCCTCATTAAGTCTTATTTTTCGTTCTTGGAATTACGTATCAACTTAACCGAGATAGGCAAATACCTCAACTTGGACTTTACTGCAAATCTTCTTCTCTAGGTACGCCTGTTGGTTCTTTTGGAAGAGAAAATGCCTGTAAAAGTAGTCAAATGAAGCTATTTCGACCAATTTTGGACCTATTTCCGACGTAACGAGACAATAGTTTCAACATGATGCGAAGTAGGGAACATATCCACACCTTGTACTGAAATGATTGAATAATCATTCTTCAATAGATTTAAATCCCTAGCTAATGTAGCAGGGTCACAAGATATGTATGCTACTTTTTCAGGACCGTTTTTTATCAAGGCTTTAATGAACTCTGGCGTTGTTCCTTTTCTTGGAGGATCTAAGACTATACAATCGAAATGCTCATCAGTTCTTTGAAGATATTCAGTCGCATCATCTAAGTGAAAGTTAATGTTATTTATATGGTTGTTTTTAGCATTTATCAAAGCATCTTCATAAGAGCTGCTCTCTATTTCTACACCGACAACTCTCTTAGCTTTGTCAGCCATACAAATTCCAATTGTACCAGTTCCGCAATATGCATCTAATATAGTTTCTGTTCCGTCTAGATTAAGGCCTTCGATTGCTTTCCCATAGAGTTGATCTAAAAGAGATGGATTCGTTTGATAGAAGGATTTTGCTGATATGATAAATGTCTTTCCGAGAATCGAATCTTTTATATGGCCATCGCCATATACGATTTTATCGAGCATTCCTAGAATGACATTTGTTCTTCTCTTGTTTAAATTCAGTGTTATCGATTTAACTTCAGGACATTTATCTATCAAATCTTTTACTATGTTATCGAGATTTGGAATTTCAAAACTTGTGACGACTAATGTGACTAAAGCTTCTTGGTAGTTGTAGGAAGTTCTGATCAATATATGACGTAATAGTCCTACTTGTGAATCCTCATCATAAGCCTGAATATTATATTTATTCAATATGGTTAAAAGGTTGGTCAAAACTATATCGGATAATTTGCTTTCGATTGGACAATGCTCCATTTCTACTAGCTTATGGGTGTTGATTCTATAATATCCACTGACTATTTTTTTCTCTTTAGCAGAGTACTTTACAGGTCTTTGTATTTTGTTTCTAAATCCATCTTTTAAAGGACAAGGAATTGTTGGTTTTACTTCGATATCGAGATGGGTGAACTTCTTTATAAGATTTCTTATGTTTTCTTGTTTATAGATAAGCCTTTTTTCGTATCTTAAATGACCTAGATCTGATATTCCTGTCTCTGTCAATTCAAAAGGACATTTGACTCTATCAGGGCTTTTTTTAGTGACTTTGATAGTGTCACCAAAAGCAACTTTTCCTTTGACAGCTCTAAGCTGTACTTCACCTTCCTCACCAGGAAGGAGTCCTCGAGCGAAAAGAATGTTATCTTTATCTCTGCATACACCTTGGCCTAAATCATCCAATCCTGTACATTTGGCACTAACAATAGGAAGGTTTTTATATATAGTTTTTTCACTCATTTTAAATAGTCCTTTCAGTTTTTATCATCCATAGAGTCACTCAGCTTATCGAAGGCTTCACCATCATCCACACTCTTGTTTTCAGCTCTTGTTCTCGAATGTGGATCCTTGACACTACCTTCGTCGTTTAAGACATCTATTCCATATAGATTCTTAAATCTTTGGCATTGATCATCACACATCTCTTTGGCATAAGAGATTAGTTGAAGAACTAATCCCTTTGTGTTTGGATTGGCCGAGAATACTTCGTCCATATATGACATGAAGATTCCTGTGACTCTCAGTACTAACTGATATAATGCGACAGTTGATAAGTCGAAGAAGAATTGATCGTTTGAATAGAAGAAAACAGGTGAGGAATGTGTGACTTCACTAGCTGTTTCGTACCATTCGGAATATTTTGAAAGTCCGGCTAAGAATTCTATTCCATCCCTGAAGTTCAATTTAAAATCATGTAATTGGTTGTGATCCCATGACATCAATTCAGCACGATATTTTTCAAATAAAGGATAGTCCTCAGATTCGATAGAAGGGCCTCTAATGATTTTAAAGGATCCTTCTTTTCCATTTGAATCACGAATAGAAACAGCGTATTTTTCAAATAGTTTTCCTTTCTCTTCCAGTGTTTTGTATTCTGGGGTTTGATAAAGCCATCCGTATTCGATGAACTTCTTCATATCTTTACTTTTCAACCCGTGAGACTTTAAATCAGCTTTTAAAGCTATGAATATTTCGTCTGTTCTCTCTTTGGATTGTATAGATCCTCTAAAGGCGTTATCGTAGATGATATGTTGGACATATTCATCCTGCATAGGTTTTCCATCTTTGACTAAGATTGCAAGGATGCATTCTGCTTCATGCAATGTTCTCCACGATACATATGCATCACTAGCTAAACCTTGCGATAACATTTTTAAAGTTCCATTTGATTTTGAGAAAATCCTTCCGAACAAATCGTTGATTAAAGTCTTCTGAGGATTGTTTTGTATGAAAGGAAAATTGAGATTTATAAGCTCAGTAATCAAGGCTTTTAAAGCAGTGTTGACTGGTGAATAAGGACTCAAAGAAGATATTTTAAGTTGACCTTTTCTAACTCCTCTTACCAATAGCAAGAATTTAACAGCAACTTTATTTGATAGTGAAACGATCAAAGAATGGTCTTTTACTATTTCTTTTTTGTTCTTGTTATCTCTTACTGCAAACCACCATTCACCATACGAATAGTTTATTAAATCGAAGACCAATGAGTATAAGGAAGAATTCTTAGGGAGATTACCTGTCTGTTTTAAGATATCTAGTGTGTTCTTTAAAACAGCTAATGTTCCATCCCTATCAGCTTCCGGAATTCTTTCGTTGAAGTACTCTTCAAAGATCTGAGCTGGATAAGATCCTAAATTGTCTTTAACTAATTGATTTATGTTTGTTTCCATAGCTTCTTTCTCCTAACTTAATAAACTTAACATGGCTTTGTAGGCTTCGATTATACACAATCCAATATTATAACCGCCACATGGTAATGGTATATCTAGCATTTCACCTAAAGTATAGATATTTTTATGCTTAATTAGATTCATGTTTTTTGTATTGATTTCAGAGAAATCGATACCGCCTTTGGATACTTGAGAGAACTTAAAAGGATATAAACCTTGGATTTGGAATGATAGATCACCAGCTTCATCATTCAAAGTCTTACTATCTTCTTTAGATTTTTTAACTATATATTCACTCAATTGTTTTGGATATGCATAATAGATATTATTCATATCTACTTCTATCTTAGAATTGGAATGTTTAGTTAAATCCAAATGAATAGAATATGAATTCAATTCATTTGGATTTAATCTAATCGATGCATTGAAGATACATATTCCAGATAATCCATCAGGTTTGAATAATATCTCGCCTTCTTCTTTATAAATCAAATCATCCTTTTTATAAAGAGACATGATGCATTTAGCTCTTATTCCATCTAAGGCTTTAAGTCCTTTCTCTTTTACTTTTATAGGACAAATAGCGGGGGTATATTCGATATGTTTTAAATTTAAGGATTTCAAAATAGACCAATCAAAAGGTGGATATGCTAATGAATTACCACCGAATGAAAGACATACTTTATCGAATGTGTATTTCTTTATGTCATTATTTTCATCGATAGTTTTAAAGGAAATAGATTCATCTTTGTTTTCAAATACATCAATTACTTTCTCATGAATTATTTGTGCTTTGTACTGTTGGATTTTATCCATCATTGAATCATATAAAGCAGATGATTTGTTCGCAAAAGGATATATGAGATTCCCTTGATTGAAATAAGGACAATTTGTTATCTTGATGAACTCATTAAAAGCATCTAATCCCATCGATCCTTCCACGATACTTTTTGCTTTGTGAAAGATTGGGTCTTCCAAGTTCGATGGGTTGAAGTAGTCTGTATTGAAGAAGTTTGATCGTCCGTTTCCAGATATGAGAATTCTAGAAGCCACTTTTTTTGAACCATCAAAAATCGAGACTTCAAAACTAGGATCTCTATTTTTTATGAATAGAGCTAAAGAGACTCCGGCTACTCCACCACCTAAGATGGCAATCCTATGTTTAGAATACTTTGACACGGGAATTGTCCACTTCTTTATCTATAGTTTTTTCGCCATGTCCTATAGCTATAGATTCTAATATTTCGTATTTGCTATCTAATCCAAGCTTCTCTTGGAACTTAGAAAAGTCTTTATCTTCTGCTAAATCTTTAGCAGCATGAATCCAACAAGATTGAAGTCCTAAGTTTGTAGCTTTGAGCAACATGTTTTCCATAGCAGCACCAACATCCAAAAGATATAAGGATTCGATTTCTTTGTTTCTAAATACAAGGATTATGTGCTTTGCACCATAATATCTATCCATTCCAAATTTATTCTTTGCAATCGACAAATATTCTTTCGCATATTCGTTCGTCAATCCAACAAACATCAATTCTTTTCTACCCATTCCGCTTGGAGCTAATGTACCAGCTTCTGCTATTTGTTGCATGTCCTCCTTGGATACACCTTCTTCAGTGTATTCTCTAGTAGATCTTCTAGCTTTGAGAACATCATTGAAACTATCGATCATATCTATTCCTTCCTTCATCTTATATATTTTACCTTATTTTTTGGAATAAAATTAGATAACCTTTGTCAAGCTCTTTTTTGAAGGAATCCCACCAAAAA
>ERZ1034847.190-NODE-190-length-32932-cov-11.992852_pt1 | contig 32932 bp, 49 predicted proteins | sample MGYA00520633_ERZ1034847 | MGnify/ENA primary metagenome ERZ1034847 (study PRJEB33766, sample SAMN09781732) | gut metagenome | biome: gut microbiome | host: Homo sapiens | place: Madagascar | study: EMG produced TPA metagenomics assembly of the PRJNA485056 data... | reverse complement strand
TTAGATGAAAATTTTAACTTAAATTCGGAAGAAATTAAGAAACGAGCGCTAGATTTAGATAGCAAAGTCAATAAAATACTTTTTCCAATACTATTATGGCTATTAGCAGTTTTAATTATTATTTTCAATTTTACAATACTTGGCAAGTCAGCAAATTTAAGTAATAAAGTATTTACAATAATATTTATAGCATCTTCTCTGTTGTATCTGGTGCTTATCTTCAACTACTGTAATGATTGGTACAATTATACGCACTGCATGTTAGAATGCGATTTTGTTAAGAACCTTTTATCTTCCATTGATGAAGACGGATTCATTCATGTAGATGACATAACTATCGGATACAGCGATTTTACAAACAAGCTTTACATTAGAAAAATTGATGATGATGGCGTGTTAAAATATTGTGATAAAATAAGCGTCAACAAACTGTATAAACACGATAAAGATTACTGGCTCATCAAAGGGTATCTGAATGATAAAGGACTCTACCAGTTTGATGTTTATAAACCAGTCAATGTTTTGTCTTGAACAGGAGGTAGCAAATGAGAAAATATATAGCATTTCTTTTGGTATGGTTTTGCAGCGGACTAACAATGTCTGCATATCAAACAGGAAACAAAGCACTTGGAATAGGTTTTTCGCTATTAAGCCTTTTGTACTGGGCTATTTTAGGTAAAACTGACAGAAAGAAAAAGACACCAACAGGATTCACTAATCCCTCATCAGTCATTGACTCAATATTTATTGATGATGATTTGCAAGGATAAACAGGAGGCAATAATGATTAAAATTAATGACATCAAAATTGGGCAAAAGGTATGGTTCAAAGAACATTGGACAGAAAGAATTGTATGCGGATTTGTTACCAAGGTAGAAAGACACTTAAGCAACGAAAACTACATAGTAGAAATTAATGGAAGTTCTCATTTGAAAGACAGCTTTCTCGGCACTACTCACCAGTCACCGAATAATCTGTTTACAACAGAAGAGGAAGCAATTGCGGCCGTTGAAGAAGAAAATCAGAAAATAGTTGATGATTATAAAACTGAAATTACCGATATTGCTTCTTTGGTGGCATTCCCACTCTTACATCCTTTTGGTGCAGAGGAATATACAAATTATGAAGCAATAAGGGCATACAAAGAACGTACTAAAGAACTGGGATTTGAAATACCAGATTAAGGAGAAAAAAAATGATAAGTTTAAATTTTGTAGTAATTGGTATTATATCCGGATTAATTTTAACACTTCTTGTCGGAATATTTTGTTATACAGCTTATGATAATGACCATTGGATTCCACAAACAATTATTTCTGGATTGATAATTATTCCTTTATTAGCTTGTATCGGAAAAATTGATGATACTAATATGCGTATAAAAAAATCAATTAAAAATACAATCACTACAAATTATGATAATGTACTCAATTATCATAATGAAAAAGATAATAAAAGTTTTGTTTCAGGTGATGTAAAATATACTTTCGATTACGACAATAAGGAAAAGACATTAATAATACTTAATGGTTCATCTGTTAACGCAACATTCGTTAATGGTGTCAAACAGAAAACTGACAAATAAAGAACGTACTAAAAAACTGGGATTTAAGATACCAAATTAAAAAGAAATTAGAGCAATAAAGGAGAAAATAAAATGGGAATTTACACGATAATGAACCTTGCAATAGGATTTATTGTAATATTATTTTTCGGCTTGAGAATGTATGTTGCATATATGAATGACGATTTAGAACATTGGATTCCGCCAACATTAATAGTCGGAATACTCATAATAATGCTGTTTGGAAGCATTGGACATGGCGCCGACAAGTACGAAAAACTTCATGGAGAAATCAAAAACACGATAACATCCAATTATAACGATGTGACTAATTATCATGATGATGATCGGCAGAGCTTTGTATCAGACGGAATAAGGTACACTTTCGATTATGATAAGAACCAAAAGACACTAACGGTATTCACCAATACATCAGTTGTTGATGCAACATTCGTTGATGGTGTCAAACAGAAAAACAGCAAATAGTCAGCTTAAGATACTGTCCTGCTGTATCTTATATAGAAGACGATAAAATAGCACAGCTTCTATCATACTTATAATATAAAATTGTTCATTCCTTTTGGACAAAAATATAATCGTACATATTATATATGTAGAAACAGACACAGGGAGGAAAATATCATGACAGTAGGCGAAGTAAAAAACATGTTCAAAAACCAGTATGCAGATGTTGAATATTACAGAAAACATGTCTGAAGGAGTACATCAAATTGATTTCAATTTAGAGCATTGCACAGGTGTGGATGCTAACGAAATCAATGATGATATGGAAGCAACGGCATATCAGCTTAAATTGCTGCCGACTCGAAAATTGGCATGATGATAATGCGAAAATATTATGCATCCTATTGTAAAAAATTAATTAATGTCTACTAAAATAAAGACGTAGATCAGACGAGGATACATATAATAAAACAGTACTTGCAAACAGCGAAATTGCTGCTGACTTTGGCGACTGGTATGAAAATAAGGATGCAAAAGTACTATGTATTTTGCTGTAAAAAAATGGATGACAGGAGGCCCTTATGGATAAAAATACTATAGCTTGCTGCGCCAACTGCAAAAACTGTCTGGAATATCCGCGTGGCAACAGATATGGCGACATTGATTATATGTGCGCAATTAATGGATATTTCATGCACAGTATCAACAAAGACATCTCAAAGATTAAGCGTCTGACTCCCGGCGGCAGGGAGCTTGAATGCAGATATGAAAGGAAGAAAACAATATGATAAGTAGCGGTATAATATTCGGCATTATAATAGGACTAATAGCCACAGTTCTTTTTGGCCTGTTTTTTTACACCCTGAACGATGACAGGACCATTGTCCATTGGATTCCCCAAACAATTGTTGTGGGGATTATCATTATTTCATTAGCAGCCCGTGCAGGACTAGATGATGACTATAATACTAAAGTAGAAAAATCAATTGAGAGTACGATTACCGCAAATTATAACGATGTACTTAATTACCATAACGAAGAGGATAATAAAACTTTTGTTTCTAGCGGCTCAAAGTACACATTTGAATATAATGAAGACACTAAAACACTGATAGTATTTACTGGCTCAAAAGTGGATGCGGTATTTGTTGACGGCGAGAAACAGAAAGAAAAAAAATAGGATGAGTCAGATAACAATCGGAATACTTATGGGTTTAGGGTTTACAGCTCTTATGGCACTTGCAACCTTTTTTGATCATGATTATAACCTTAAAGATTGTAAAGGTTATGGAGGTGTCTTATTTCTTCAAGGAATAGCAGCCTGTCTAATATTCGGAGTCATTGGTTGGAGGTCTGATATTGATGAAAAAATCAACGATACAATAAAAACTACTATTAATACCAACTATGATAATGTAGCTAATTATCACAATAATAAGGATAATAAGACTTTTATTTCTGACAGCACAAAATACACATTCGAATATAATGAAGACACTAAAACGCTGGTAGTACTCAAAGGCTCAGGCGTAGATGCGGTATTCGTCGATGGAGTGAAGCAAAAAGGAGAAAAAAAAGATGGATTATATGACAATCTTGTTGTAAAAAATATTAATGTCTACTAAAGTAGATTTATGGCACTAATGCTCTGCTCACTATTAGGATTTAGTATTTATTAGCTTGATGCTGATAAAAAAATAATAAGACCATAAAAACCACCATTAGTGCCAATTATGATAATGTAGTTAATTTTCATAACGATGAAGACAATAAAACTTTTATTTCTGATGGCTCAAAATACGCATTCAATTACGATGAAAATACCAAAATACTGATAGTTCTCAAAGATTCAAATACGAATGTAGTATTCGTCGATGGGATAAGGCAGAAAGGAGAAAAACAATAAGATGAGTTTAAATTATGTAGTAAAAGATGTTATATTTGGAATAATTTTAACATTTATTGTCGGATTATCGTGTTATAAATCTTATTATAATGATACCTCTGACCATTGGATTCCACAAACAATTATATCTGGATTAATAATTATTTCTATAGCAGCTTGTATTGGAAAAATTGATAATACTAATATGAGTATAGAAAAATCAATTAAGAACACGATTACTTCTAATTATGACGACGTTCTTAATTATCATAACGAAGAGGATAATAAGACTTTTGCTTCCGGTGATTCAAGGTACACATTTGATTATGACAAAAAAACTAAGACTCTAATAGTGTTCACTGGCTCAAAAGTAGATGCAGTATTCGTTGATGGAGTAAGAAATAAGGGAGAAAAATAGGATGAATCAGGTAATAATCGGAATACTTATAGGTTTAGGAATGACAGTTTTTGCAATGTTTATAATCTTTTTGAAAGGCGACGACATTAAAGATTATAGAGGCGCTTTATTCATTATAGGAATAGCAGCCTGTCTAATATTCGGATTCCTTGGTTACGAGTTTGATATTGTTGATAAAATTAATAATACAATAAAAACTACCATTAATGCTAATTATGATAATGTAATTAATTACCATTGCAATTATAATAATGTAGTTAATTACCATTACAATAGTGAGTCTAACTTTGTGTCAAACGGCTCAAAATATACATTTGAATATAATAAAGAAACTGAAACACTGACAGTTTTTAAAGGCTCAGATGTAGACGCGGTATTTATCAATGGCGAGAAACAAGATAATCAAAAGGCATCAAATAAGACCGATAAAAAGAAAAACTGTGTATCTTATCAGATGGATGATAAAAATAAGTCTAATAATAAAGTAGATACAAATAATTCACCATCTACTATCACTGCTACAACTGATACAGTTTTGCAGCAGAAAATACAGGACAAGATCCAGTCCAGATACAGCGATGCCGCCATGACAGGGTTCGACACAATCAAGATGTCCGGAACATTCAGCTGCAATAATGTGCAGTATAGTTTCCAGTGGAAGGATGACATGCTGGAAGTGATTAATGCTAATAATGCTGACGATGTTACATATTATAAGATTGCACAATAATTGTATCAAGGCACTGCTTTTCTGCGGTGCCTCAATATAAAAAACGTAAGGAGAAGAAAAAATTTATGAACTATTTATATTTTGTGTGCTATGAGCACCCGGGTTTAATTTGCAATACTATTCTTTCAATCAACAGCCGCATTGAAGACAGCAAAAATGAAGAGGAGGCATTGTCATGGCTTCGGGTTGCAGAATCCAAAATCGAGAAGAAATATGGTGTAAAGGATGTTCTGATAATAAGCTATCAGTACATTGGGACAGAAAAGGAGAAACAATCATGCTGACACAATCAGAACGCGCACAGATATTCGCAATGAGATTGGCGCAGGCACTAAGTGATGCAAAATTAACAGTATTAGACATCAATATCTCGCCAATATATCTAAGTGGTGAAATACTGCCACCGCTCAACGAAATAATAAGAATAGCCAAAAAACTGGGTGTAACAGCGGAATGGCTCAGCGGATTAGACTGTGTATATCAGAAAAAAGAGAACGAAAAAGAAAGTGGCGATGAACTGATGGCAAAATGCAAGATAATCATAAGACAGTTCGTTGACAATATATCTGAAGCCATTAATCAATTAGATGCAGATACGCTTGCTGCCGACAATATTAAGCTGCTTGAGCTTATAACTGCCTGCAGAAATAAACTAGCTGATGTGCACAACAAAATCGGTGATCCGGAATGGAAAATGCCGGACTGGACATTGAGAATGTAGAAAAGGAGGAATAATGGAAACAAGAATAGAGACAATAAACGAATGCATTAATCTTCTTCAGTTTGTTTTAAATGAAACTAAAGACACTTTTAAAGCCGAATATAATGAAGATTTTGATGTCACCGGCAAAGAAAAAGTTTACAATGACGCATACTGCGAAGGATTACAGGACGCGATCAAGAAGATTAAAAAATTGAAAGATTAAGCTAACTGATTATGCTTTCATCATTCAACATTATATTCATTATTGTGAGATTAATTATGTATAATCGCAGCAAGAAAGCACGAAACAACTGCAAGTATGGTTTTAAGATCTGTAGAAACCCATTAGTTGTTGCCGAATTCCTGTATTTAATACGCAATATAGTAATGTATATTTGTTAATATAAACAAAATGCTGACAAAGAGCTAATTATAGGAACAAAAACAAGAATTTTATTAATGTCTACTAGATGTAGATTGAGGGGAATGACCTTTACATGACATATACAGCCTATATACTTATTGGCATTGCAGGAATCATTGTGCTCATCAGGGGCATTAACGACTGGAAAAGAGGAAAATATCATAACGATTGAGAAACATTAAAAACAGTATCAGAAAAACTTAAAGATACTATGCTGACAGTCTTCTGCTTATGAGTTCTTAAAATGTCATATGTATAGAGAATACAATCAACTGTGAAAATATTGCACAAGTGTACAACATTGTGATTAAAAATAAAAATAAGCATAACGTAAACGCTGAGATACATAAAATGATTTTTATAAAAAATGTCTACTAAAGTAGATATCCGACGTTCGACAACATGACAGAACTGGTAATAGACTATTATATTACGCAAAAAGAAATAGATGCAAATTTATGACAAAAATATAAGTAATTAACACCAAAATACCACTTTTCTGTGGTGTTTTTCTTATATGGAAAGCCATCTGGCAACAGTAAATCTATATTCACAATATAAAAAGTTCATATTGTTTGGACAAAGACAGAAAAAGAAATATTATATATATAAGAAACTTGCAGAGAAGAAAGGGAAAACGCTATGAAAATTCAGGATAAACTCAACATATGGGTAAAACTTACAAATGTAGACCCTACAAAAGAGCAGAAAAGCTATACCATTAATATGTCCGGCAGACTAAGTGATTTTGACATCAAACGGATGAACGACAAAATCAAGGAAGCTCTCAAATATGATGCAACAGGCGTTTTCGCGGACGCTTATCTGTCTGAGTATTTCGAGAAGTTCATAGCAGACAAGAGTTTTTCCGTAAAAGAAATGCTTGCAAATCCTGAGACAGAGAGTTTTCTTGCTGATGCAAGACTCTTGCAGAACGCTCTTGCTGAAAGCGATTCGGCAAATATGATAAAGTCTGATGCTGAGAAAGCAATGAATTTTTATGGCATGTCAGCAAAAGAACTGTCTCTTTCTGATATTATCGAAGTCCGCACGTCTGCAGAACGCTGCATGAACGGGAAATTAAGTACATTACAGTTTTCAAGCGGAACTCCATCTGAAAACGGATTCAAGATGTCAAAAGATATTTACATGTACCGTGACCTTGATGCCATGCTCTACTGCGCTGCTGACAATGTACTTGACGGAGTATCTCTTGGCTACATCCGTAATGAGGGAAACCTTACTGACAGCTATTTTGCTTTCATCATTAAAAACGGCAGAAATCTATATTTGCTTACAGATAAGCCAAAGTACGGACATCCGCTTATGAGCAGCTACAGACGCTGTCCGGGCCGTGACATGTCGAGAAGAATTGAAAACAATATGTTTCCATACGATTCAGTTGCAAACATAGATACATCCGACTTATGGGGAAGCGGACGATATGGTACAAAAGAAACAGATAATAAAAATGCTCTTGAAATCATGGAAAACCCAAGAATAAAAATCGGCACATTTGAAAACATGGAAAAATGCGAAGCGTTCTGGGTAGTTCTCATGATTTCCATGATTAAAGACAAGTTCTACAAAGAGGTGCCGCAATACGAAATCTCATACACCGGATCAATGATACAAACGAGCAGAATTGAAGCATCAGAATATGCTCTTGCTATCCGCAGTGCCCTGCCAGCAATGAAGCTTCATGATATTGCTTCAATAGATGATACTGCAGACTGTGGCTGTGAAAATGAATATACGGTACTTAGCTATATCGTAGACAGATACAAGGACCGTGTAGATAAAGACCTGTTGAATGTCATAGCTGATACTGACGAATATGCTCTTATTGACAAGAAATACACTTATAATGATGGATTTTTAAGCAGCGACGTCATTCATCCAGTAAAAGCATTTGATTTATCTGCTGCCTGTGGAACCAAGGAAGAAATTGAAGCTGACCAGAAATGGATGGCAAGATACAATTATGCTGCACAGATACAAAAACTTGCTGAAGATGATTACGAACAGCATAGACAGTCCGTCAGTCTTGCAGTCGGAGACAAAATCATTCCAAGAACCCGCGAGATATGCAGGTCTTTCGTTAAAGGAGAATTATCCAACTGCGCTCGCAAACGGACTTTTTCCGTATGGTACGGCGGTAACACAGGAGCTGATTACAAATTTGGTTACAATAATTATAGCAACAAATCAGACATGAAATGTACATTTTCAGGAAAAACACCTTCTGTTGCGCTGGTGATAGAACCAAAGAGTATGGACGAGCTTGCATTTGTCTGTGGCTGCAGAAAGGAAGAACTACCTGAACAGATACAGCACTGGGGAAAAGGAACCAGATATTGTGGAAATCAGCTACTCTACAGACTTGATCCAATGTCATTCAAAATCAGCGATCCATTCCAGAAGATGACATTTAAAATTGTCATACTGCTGTCCAAGAAAGAGTATCTCAGTATCTGTGACGAAGCAGGTGTAAAACGAGATAAGTTCTGGGAACTTGAAAAGCCTAGCTGCTTTAGGTATAACCGGTTTGAGGATAATGATACATGCTGCGGAAAGAATACATATGATCCTGAGGCAAAATGTCTCGTATCGCTTAAGAAATGTAGAAAGTGTAAATTTTTCAAACAGCAGTAAAAAAATAAGGATACGATTTTTCGTATCCTTATTTTGCAGCAAATAAAAGGATGAAGAAATATGACAAACACACAGAAAAACAAGATTTATAAATTAGCATATGAAAAAGTGAAACGAGATAAAAAAGAAGAAATTATAAGGCATCTGACATTATTAAGCTATGATGCTTTATTCTATTTAATGATACAAATTGCTGATGTCAAATCAATAGTAATAAACATAATTTGTTATATATTCATTACATTAGCTGGATTATGCTCCATTTGGTCTATTTATCATAATCATAAATATGTTAAAGATTTTGCTAATGATATTAATGACAGATTATTTAATATTCACAAAACAAATCAAGGAGACTATGAAGTAAAGATTGACGATTATACTATTCTTACAGTATTAAAAAGTGAATTTCAAGAGTGAATATATATTACACACCTGTTTAGGTGGGTAATATTTTAAGCTTTATAATTCTGAAAATTCTTTACACAAATCAAACAGCCCATATCTGCGAGACAATTCTATTCCATATTTTTTAAGAACAGCAGTATTTAATATAAAGGTCATGTCCTCTCTGACATAAGAATAATCAACTTTATACTTTGAATAAAATTGATTAGATTCAATGCTTTTATACATTTCCAAAGCACGTTTGCATAATTCCAATGCTCTGACATGATTGTTTAAAATAATATCAATTTGTATCATATTAATATAAGCATTATACATGTAATCATAATCTACAATTGTTAAATTGCCAGCTGCCATTTTATTTTGCAGATTAAGGATAACATTATAGTAACAGGCATAAGCATTGGCATATGATTTGCGTTTTAAATAATTACAGCCTAGTTTTGACCATGCCTTGTAACACTGTGGATCAACTGACAAATTCTTATTGTAATAATTTATTGCCCTGTTTGTACTATTCATTTTATCCATCATTTCAGCTTTATATAGAAATACTTTTGAATTGTAATCAATATTACAGCATTCATTGTATAATCGAAAAGCCGTTTCAGGTTTTTCAATCAAATTATCATAAACGCTGGCTTTTAATATTATAAAACTGTTTCCAAGATATTCTTCATTGTGACTGCAAATATTTATGATGCTGTCATTGTCCATATAGTAATTAATGCCATTCTTTTTGCAGAATAAATTCATCTCATAAAAAATATCAGCCACAGCATACTTACAGTGTAGATAGCCATCACTGTCCCACAAAGGAACGTTTTTATTTCTAAGCAAGTCCAAAATATTAGTGCTTATATCAATATAATCCTTATATATTTCTTCCATATAAGTATGGCTTCGATGTCTGAAATAGTCTCTGCCAAACAATACAGTTCTTACATATTGTTCCCCGTGTCTATCATAAACATCACATAAAGCCACCAAGTCATCATATTCTGACTCATCCACAATGGAATCTTTTAAAAACCGATCCAGTAAATTAGGCAAAGAACTATACAAGATGCAATTATCATACAATTTACAGACTGCACCATAAGCCCTGTCTACAGTACAGACAATAGCATCTGACAAAGCTAAAACTCTATTTTCATTGCTATTATCTATTTTTATGTCAGTATTTATCATATAAATACAAACACCAGCCAATTCGAAAAATGACTTAATATTGAGACTGTCAACTATATTACTGCTTGAATATATTAATGTAATTAATTTCATATATGTATTATACCTCCATGATTATATGCGTAAAATCAAAATAAAATTAACGAAACTATTGTAGATATAATAAAACAATACAAAATATTTTTCCTATCATAATTCCTCCCTATACTTCTATATGCATAATTTTTACATTACTCTCATGCATCAAGTCCACCACATTTCCTCTCATATCTCTGACAACCGGACTCTGTGGAAAACCTTTATTCTGTGAGGCCACTACTGCTGTTCTGCCATCAGACAATTTAACGAGTATGCCTTCCGGATATGGTGTTATGCTTTTTATAAAGAAATCAACAAGACCACCATTAAACATAATATTTCTGTTAGCAGTTATAAAATCAATGACCTCTCCCGGATTTATAGCGTCCTTGTAGCAACGTCTGCTTAGCATGGCATCGTATACATCACATATGTGTATGATTTTTGAGAAGATATGCGTCTCTTTGTCAATAAGCCCTTTCGGATAACCACTGCCATCATAGTTTTCATGGTGTTCAAGGATCGGGACCCTTACAAGCGGTGAAATGCTTACCATATCTTTCAGCATGTCATATCCATACTGCGGATGTTTCTTTATTTCAGCAAATTCTTCTTCTGACAGGCGCCCGGGTTTATTTAAAATATCTTTCGGTACCTTTATCTTGCCAATGTCATGCAAAAGAGCTGCTGCAATCAACTTTCTTACTCTCTCATATTCCATTCCATATAACAGGCCAAAGGTTCCTGCATACATGGCTACATTTAAACTGTGCATGTATGTTGAACTATCATATGCTGCAAGGGAATTTATATTCATTGATATATTGTCAGCATGTTTTAGTGAAGCAAGTATTTCTCCTGACAGATATGTACACCTGTCAATGTCCATATCTTTAAGCGCACACATCGCCTTAAGCTGTACATCCGCAGGAAGCTGATTTTTTGGATTTATGCCTTTTGATAATTTATCATAAACATAAGCGCCTCTGTACTGTTCCTCCCTGATACGCTGTACCATGAACTTGCTTACCAAAACATTTCTTGCAAGAAATACGTCACCTCTCTTATTTAAAAGGGGCTGCGCAAGTATCATACCCGGCTGTAAATCTTTTATTTTTATATATCTCATTATTTAAATATCCTTGTCATTTTATTTTACAAATAAATATGGAGTCTGCAAAAAGTCGGCAATAAAAATTCATTTTCTTTTGGACAAAACCGCGTTTGTAAATATTATATATACAACATGAACAATAAAGGAGAAAATCAATATGGGAACAATTAATTTCAGCGATTTCACGAATCTTTCGTCTGTTACAAAAACATTGTGCAACAGACTGATTCCAACGGAAATCACGGCAAAATACATAAAAGAACACGGCGTCATTGAAACTGATCAGGAAAGAAACATGATGAGTCAGGAACTCAAAAACATCTTAAACGACTTTTACAGAAGCTTCTTAAACGAGAACCTCGTAAAAATTCATGAACTTAACTTTAAGCCGCTCTTTATAGAAATGAAAAAGTATCTGGAGACAAAGGATAATAAGGAAGCTCTTGAAAAAGCACAGGATGACATGAGAAAAGCCATCCATGACATTTTCGAGAGCGATGATAGATACAAAAATATGTTCAAGGCAGAAATTACCGCTTCCATCCTGCCAGAGTTTATCCTGCACAATGGAGCCTACTCTGCTGAGGAAAAAGAAGAGAAAATGCAGGTTGTCAAGATGTTCAACGGCTTTATGACATCATTTTCAGCATTCTTTGCAAATAGAGAAAACTGCTTTTCAAAGAAAAAGATTTCATCATCTGCATGCTACAGAATTGTTGATGACAATGCAAAAATCCATTTTGACAACATTCGCATATACAAAAACATTGCAAACAAATTTGATTACGAGCCTGAAATGATTGAGAAGATTGAGGAAGCTGCTGGCGGAGCTGATATTAGGAATATCTTTTCGTATAACTTCGATCATTTTGCCTTCAATCATTTTGTGTCACAGGATGATATTTCTTTCTACAACTATGTCGTAAGCGGGATTAATAAATTCATGAACCTCTACTGTCAGGCGACAAAGGAAAAATTAAGCCCATACAAATTAAGACATCTTCACAAGCAAATACTCTGCATCGAGGAGTCTTTATATGATGTACCTGCAAAGTTCAATTCCGACGAGGATGTATATGCCGCTGTCAATGATTTTCTTAACAACGTCAGGACCAAGTCTGTTATTGAAAGACTGCAGAGGCTCGGTGAGAATGCTGACAGCTATGATCTTGATAAGATATACATTTCAAAGAAGTACTTTGCAAATATATCCCAGACGCTGTACAGGGATTTCAGCATAATCAATACTGTTCTTATCATGAGTTATATCGACACTCTCCCGGGCAAAGGAAAGACCAAGGAGAAAAAGGCTGCGTCCATGGCTAAAAACACTGAATTAATAAGCCTTGGTGAAATTGACAGACTTGTTGATAAGTATAACTTATGCCAAGACAAAGTTGTAAGCACAAGATCGCTTATAAGAAGCATTTCAGATATTGTCGCTGGTTACAAAGCAAATTCGTTAACTATGAATTCCGGCATTCCGCTTGCAGAAAATGAGACTGAAATCGCTGTTCTCAAGGAAGCAATTGAACCATTTATGGACATCTTTCACTGGTGTGCAAAGTTCAAGACAGACGAGCCCGTTGACAAGGATGCAGATTTTTACACAGAACTTGAGGATATAAGCGATGAAATCCATTCTATTGTATCCTTATACAACCGTACAAGAAATTACGTAACCAAAAAGCCGTACAACACAGACAAGTTCGGATTGTACTTTGGCACATCTTCATTTGCATCAGGCTGGAGCGAGAGTAAGGAATTTACCAACAATGCTATTCTCCTTGCAAAAGATGACAAATTTTATCTTGGAGTGTTTAATGCCAAAGACAAGCCTGCAAAGAGCATCATAAAAGGACATGATACGATGCAGGACGGTGATTACAAGAAAATGGTCTATTCTCTTTTAACCGGACCTAACAAGATGCTGCCTCATATGTTCATAAGCTCAAGCAAAGCTGCACCGATTTACGGACTTACAAATGAACTGCTTTCTGATTACAAGAAAGGCAAACACCTTAAGGCATCAAAGAATTTTGACATAGACTATTGTCACAAACTGATTGATTACTTTAAGCACTGTCTCGCACTATATACTGACTGGGACTGCTTTGATTTTAAGTTCTCAGACACTGAAAGCTACAATGACATTGGTGAGTTCTACAAGGAAGTTGCCGAACAGGGCTATTACATGAACTGGACATACATTGGAAATGATGAGGTTGACAGCCTGCAGGAAAATGGCCAGCTGTATCTGTTTCAGATATACAACAAGGACTTTTCAGAAAAAAGCACCGGAAAGCCTAATAAGCACACTGCTATTCTCCGCAGCTTATTCAGTGATGAAAATGTTGCAGATCCTGTTATCAAGTTATGCGGCGGCACGGAAGTATTCTTCAGACCAAAGAGCATAAAAACTCCTGTTGTCCACAAGAAAGGTTCTGTCCTTGTCAGCAAAACCTACAACGCACAGGAAATGGATGAAAATGGAAACATTATTACCGTCAGAAAATGCGTGCCTGATGATGTTTACATGGAGCTTTACGGCTACTACAACAATTCAGGAACACCTCTTTCAGCAGAGGCGCTTAAGTACAAGGATATTGTAGACCACCGCACTGCCCCTTATGACATTATAAAAGACCATAGATATACAGAGGATGAGTTCTTTATCAACATGCCGGTGTCACTAAACTACAAGGCAGAAAACAGACGTGTAAATGTAAACGAAATGGCTCTTAAGTATATTGCTCAGACAAAGGACACTTACATCATTGCAATTGACCGTGGTGAGAGAAACTTACTGTATGTGTCAGTAATTGATACCGATGGAAACATTGTTGAGCAGAAATCCCTTAACATCATTAACAATGTGGACTATCAGGCAAAGCTCAAGCAGGTTGAAATCATGAGAAAACTGGCAAGGCAGAACTGGAAACAGGGTGTAAAAATAGCTGACTTAAAGAAAGGCTATTTGTCACAGGCAGTTCATGAGGTTGCCAAGCTGGTAATAAAATACAATGGCATTGTTGTCATGGAAGATTTAAACAGCAGATTTAAGGAGAAGCGTTCAAAGATTGAGCGCGGGGTTTACCAGCAGTTTGAGACAAGCCTCATTAAGACTCTCAACTATCTGACATTCAAGGACAGAAAACCTCTGGAAGCAGGCGGAATTGCCAATGGTTATCAGCTTACATACATTCCGGAAAGCCTTAAAAATGTCGGAAGCCAGTGTGGATGCATTCTCTATGTGCCAGCTGCATATACGTCAAAAATTGATCCGACAACAGGATTTGTAACCTTATTCAAGTTCAAGGATATATCGTCTGAAAAAGCCAAGACGGATTTCATTGGCAGATTTAACTGCATCAGATATGATGCCGAGAAAGATTTATTTGCATTTGAGTTTGATTACGATAACTTTGAGACATACGAGACCTGTGCAAAAACAAAATGGTGTGCATATACTTACGGCACAAGAGTTAAAAAGACATTCCTCAACAGAAAGTTCGTTAGTGAAGTCATTATCGACATAACAGAGGAAATTAAGAAAACTCTTGCTGCCACAGACATAAACTGGACAGATGGTCATGACATCAAACAGGAAATTATTGACTATGCACTCTCCTCTCACATATTTGAGATGTTCAAGCTCACAGTACAGATGAGAAACAGCTTATGCGAGTCGAAAGACAGAGAATATGACAAGTTTGTATCTCCTATAGTGAGCGCGTCAGGAAAGTTCTTTGACACGGACGCTGCTGGCAAATCGCTTCCTATTGAAGCGGATGCTAACGATGCATACGGAATTGCTATGAAAGGCCTGTACAATGTACTTCAGGTGAAGAACAACTGGGCCGAGGGTGAAAAGTTCAAGTTCAACAGACTTAGCAATGAAAACTGGTTCAATTTTATGCAGGAAAGACAAAGCAGACAGTAAACAGACAGTTAGTGCAAACCACAGATTGAATAAAAAGAAATACTTACAGTTCAATGGTACAAGGTAACAAATTAAGGACATAATACATAAAAAGCTTACAGTTTCAACCGTAAAATGTCTACTATGGTAGATTGCTATTTGTTGAAACCATTTTGGCAAGTTGAAACTGCAAGCGGAATGTCTACTAGGGTAGATGAGATTCCTTGAGTGTAATCAATTCCTGTTGAAACTGTAAGCGGAATGTCTACTTGGGTAGATTTGATGATGCCACTATGGTTGAAAATGTTGAAACTGTAAGCGGAATGTCTACTAGGGTAGATATTAATGGGACTTGTAAGAGTTTCAGGTTGAAACTGTAAGCGGAATGTCTACAAAAGTAGATTCTGATAATTTATATAGTGCAAGTGCGGTTGAAACTGTAAAGAAAATGTCTACTAAGGTAGATCCAGAAAAATCATCTCTCGTATTCTTGTTGAAACTGTAATGAAAATGTCTACTAAGGTAGATTTCCATATTAACTGGCATATATCTTAGTTGAAACTGTAAAAAAATGTCTACTAAGGTAGATCAAAGAGTATGATTTTTTTTGGTTGAAACTGTAATAAAAATGTCTACTGAGGTAGATTTAGCACTAGGCTCAGATATTGAAAGACTGTTTGAAACTGTAAGCGGAATGTCTACTAAGGTAGATTGACGATATCAAGAAAGTTAATTGGCTTATTGAAACTGTAAGCAGAATGTCTACTGGTGTAGATGAGTTGCAGACGAATGGTTCTTTGCGCGTTGAAGCTATAATAGAATTGTCTACTTAGACAAATGCAGTCCCTGGAGATGTGAAGAAAGCGGTTAAATCTGTGAATAAAATGTCTACTGGTGTAGATACAAAAGTAGCAGGGGTTTCCAAGGAGTTAAGGTTGTAAGCGAAATGTCTACTAAGGTAGATTTAATTCAATAATTACGTTTACAAAGCGTTAAGGCTACAAGGGAAATGTCTACTGAGATAGATAAAGGCTGTCAATATATATAGATTTGTTGGAACTGTAAGCGGAATGTCTACTGAGGTAGATCGACAGATTCAGAGTCTGAAGCTGAACGGTTGAAACTGTGAGCGAAATGTCTACTGGTGTAGATATAATCTCCTTAATCCTTGCAATAACTGTCGAAACCGTGAGTAGAATGTCTACTGAGGTAGATGTCTTAGTACTGGCTCTTATAGCAGAATTGATACTGTGAACAGAATGTCTACTGAGGTAGATCTTGTCCCAATATCTGTTGATACTGTTAGCGAAATATCTATTAAAACAGATCAAATCAACAATATAAGATGATGATAAAAAGCTTACAGCTCAGCCGTGAAATGTTGTACAAGTGCGTAATGTTAGGATTGATATTGTGAGTAGAATGTCTACTAAGGTAGATCCTTTGACCATCTATTCTTCATGTTTGGTTGATACTGTAAGCGGAATGTCTACTTGTGCAGACGAGTTGCAGACGAATGGTTCTTTGCGTGTTGAAGCTGTAAAGAAAATGTCTACTGGTGTAGATATCATTTTGAATACCTTCCTTTCCTATGTTAAAACTGTAAGCGGAATGTCTACTAAGGTAGATTCCTTTAAGCTTATCCAATACAGATACGTTGAAATTGTAATGAAAACGTCTACTAATAGTAGGTAAGAGGAAAATATCGAAACGACTCATAGTTAAGGCTGCAAGGAAAATGTCTACTAGGAGTAGATTATAGAAATATTTCATCAAAGTAAAAGTTAAGGTTACAAATGGAATGTCTACTAAGAGTAGATATTGATTGTGAGAATGTACTATAAATTAGTTAAAACTGCAAGGGGAATGTCTACTGGGGGGAGGATAGATGTTAAGATTGTAAAGAAATGCCTACTAGGGTAGATATAACACTTTAGCGCCAATCAATACTATTAGAACAGTAGGGAAAATATCTACTGATGTAGATATGAAATATTGTCCAGCGCTGTCTTCATTGGAACTGTTGGCAAAATGTCTACTGGGGTAGATGCAATGAGTTTCTTCGGTAATTCATTTCAGATTAAATGATGTAGATTCGGCAAGGATGTAGCAAAGATTTTTCATGTTAATATTGCAGAGAGAAAGAACGTCTGCGAGTGTAGATTTTGTGGAGATAATATCGGAGGGGAAAATGTCTACTTGCGTAGATTTAAGTCTGCAAGGAAATATCTACTAGGGTAGATACGAATATAAATGTTGCTGCATATTGGGCTAAACTGTAAGAAAAATGTCTACTAATGTAGATGACATGGCAATGACGTTCCGCATTGTTGTTTCCCTTGAGGAAGCAGAGGAATCAACATTGATCTCAATGCCAATATCCAATATGCTTTTTTCTGAATGGGGTATAACGGTAGATCAGCTGTACGAAATTGCAGCAAAGAATACCGTCAGAATATTTGGCGCAGAAACACTCTCCATGACAGACATACTGCTTTCGCAGATGGCTCCGGAAGAAAGAGAAATTTTCCGTCAAATTCTTGATGATGCACCGTTAAAGCAGTATGTGCTGAGCAATCGCACTCGCACGTATGGAGCAGCTTTAATGTTCTGCTCGGACGAGATTAAAAAGTGCGCAGAAGCGTGGGGTTCGGATGTATTAATCCTCCCATCATCTGTGCATGAGGTTATTCTCTTACCGATGATAACCCCGGATCAGGTTAACATTAACGATCCGGATGAGGTCAACGCAATGGTTAATACTATTAACCATGAGTATTTGTGTGACAATGAAGAAGTTTTGTCAGACCATTCGTATTGTTACATACGAAGTCTTGACAAGATAATTGTCAACGATTAAACAAAAAGGTCCCTTTCTACTACAGAGAGGGACCTTTTTACTGCCAAAGGAAGGAAAATGAAGTTATCTGCCCACATATATTGGAAACTCAATTGTTTCAAGCATTTCTTTATATTTATCCCCATCCACATACAGGGCAAATGTAGCATCTTTTCCATTTTCATATTTCTGTCTTATATCTCTAAGCAAAACTTCACCCTTATATTTCGCATTGTCAAAAGGAGTATCAATGTCATCATACTTATTAATATATGAAAGCATATCATTGTCAATAATAATAGGGCTGTCAAACACTTCCTCAAAGGATTTGCATAATAAGTATAATTCTTCTTGAGAGAATGTTATATAATAAGCGGAAAACCATGAAGATGGCTTCTTCATAGCTCCATAACGCAGACTGTTCAAAATCAATCTGATATAATCTTCCTTAGAGGATATAATACCTTTATCTAAAGCATCCCTAATTTCATCAACAGTGAGTGGAAGATAAGTATAATTATATACAGCTCTAACTTTATGTGGAATAAATCCCAACACAGATACAATTAACACTATTGCTAATAATACAAGACCCAACACAATTGGGAAAAATACTGCAGCAACAAATCCGTTCGCAATATTACTATCCCCTCCTATAAAATTAAATATTCCAGCTTTGCCTAATATTATGAACGCAGCCATATAGGTTATAAAAAGAACTAATAAAATAGATCCAAAGAACTCATTAAACAGTGCGCTACAAAATGATTTTTTCTTACTCATGTTTTTAAAATTATTCATAAAAATTTTCCTCCAATCTTCCTATGAAACTAGCATCTTTTTGTTTTGTCATTGTTCCAGTTGTTTATTGTTGTTACCATATCTGATTTCTCAGTATGTCTTCCACATATACTGCAAATAGCAAATACATTTTCCGTTGTTCCACCACAATAATATAATTTATCCTTTTCATACATCAATAAAGGTCTTTCCTTGCATCCGCAAGGGCATGGCTTCAAATTATCCCACGGATGATGACATTTACCGCTACCAACCGAACCAATAATAATCGCATTTTTTCTAGTGTTGAAGTTTAATGCTTTCTTCTTCATTGTTTTTCCTCCTTGGAAATCTCGTAATTCTAACTCCCTAAAATTCAAGGGATTTAATTTCATGACTTTTTGTAACCAACCGCGGCCAGCACTTCTCTGTATGGCGTTGTCCGTGTCTTTGTGCTTCCCCACTTTGTCATAGTTCCGCAGAGTCCTTCACTATACGGCTTTACAGTATCATATTCGCAGAATGTATCTTCGCCATTGATATATGCTACTCCTTCATAGCAGGCCAACATATCATGCAGTCTTTTTTCTTCTTTTACATGATACTTGCTGAACAATTCTTTGTACTCATCGCCATTCCAAATACCAGATTGTGCATTTTTTATATCGTGACACACGTTTTTGCCAACAAGCATTATATGTCCAATATGTCTTTCATCTGCTTTTAACACTGCATCTGCGGCATTCACGTCACAATTGAAATTAAATGTCCTGACAGTCTCCTTGCCCTTGAACTTATTTAACTCATAAGCAGCAATATTTGTGCCAGATCTACATTTTTAGTAGACATTCTTTACAATATTATCCTATACACTCTAACGTCTGCTTCCACATCGTTTTCTAACCCTAACACCACGCACTTGTATAGAGTCTCACAGTTAACTATATTTCCCATATATATAATATTCACAAATCCAATTTTGTCCAAAGAGAAAATAATTTCCTCCTATTATTCGCCGAGCAGATAGTCTCTTGCGTACTCATCACCAAATCTCTTATACATCCACTTTCTGTAGTCAGGGGGTGCAATCGCCTGAGTGATAATTACTCCTTTCGTAATCACGGTGATTATATTGCCTTTACAAGAATAGCCATCATTAAACTACCAAACAATATTACAAATCCCACAACTGTCCAAATATTCATACTTTTGTATTCTTCGTTTGATTTTTCATCAAAATAATTTCTTCTTCCCATAGCTTATATCCTTTCTGTAAATTCTTATTTGTCCTTTTAATAAAATCTATTTGTATGCATATAAATAACTTTTTTTTCGCTATTTATTTCATATGTATGCCAATTCATATCTTTCCAATAATTCTTGTAATTTACTGGTATATATGTATTTTTTAATAGTCCTATTTTTGCAACCACCAATATATAATCATTGTTTTCTATATAATCCTTTACTACATACTTTGTTCTTGAATTAACAACAATACCGATAGTAAATAATAATAATGCCAATCCCCACAAAAAGGAATTTTTACTATTCCTGTCTTTTATCACTCTAAAAGCTATGACAATAATAACAATAAAAGTTATTAACATTATTCCAATACCAATTAATTGAATAGTAGGAAAAAACTTATCAAAATTATAATTCATGCCTATCACCTCTTTAAATCCTTATTTTGGCTCTCTATTTTCCCATAAACGCAAAACTTGTTCAGTAACCATTTTCATAGTTTCTAAATTTTCCACTTGTTCTTCTTATCTTGTTATGAAGCAAGTAAGAATACAGTTATACAAAATAAGTTCATTTTTTGTTAAATATCTCTCCTTGCCTTTTCCGTAATCATCAATACAATCTTCAAATTCATGTAAGGCATGATTATATTTATTATCCATAATTAGTTTTATGGCCGCTTCCGAACAATGACCCTGTCTTGTCGAAAGTGGCGACATATAAGCGCATTTAATATCATCGTCACAACACGGAATAGCAATCAAACGCTTACATTTTTGTAGTGCAATATATATCTCGCCGTCAGAAAAATGACTATCATATCCTGCATATTTTCCCCTTATAAGCAAAGAATTAAGCAATTCTTCTCCTGTTACTGATACAATCGGCTTTATGTAGGCTTGAACCATTCCTGTTCCTTTTGCTCCTATAATAATATTATTCTCTTTCTTATTTTTTCTAGCTTTAGCTTTTAGTATTTTTAGCATAATGTACGCACCTCTATCAATATTAGCATAACTCTTTTTAAGTACAGTCGTTTCATGTAAAATTATTCAGATATAATTTTCTGAAACATATCATCAACTGAATCCAACAAGTCATATCTCTTATCAAATGCTGCCGTTGAACTTCTTGCAAATTTACGCTCTACCATGTCGATGTAATAAGTTGAACTACCGTCATTTCCCTGATAGAATTCTTCCCACTCTTCATCCGACAACAGCCTTTTAACATCTAACTGCTCAAGAGCAAGATTGTCAAAAGATACAACCTTGAACCCTTTCAGTATAGACTCCAGATTGTTATATAACCAATGCTGTTTATTCTCAATGTCTGCCATTTCAGACTCATAATATTCATTACCTCGTCTTAAATGCTTATAACCAAGAATTAACAGCTTCAGATTATTATTCTCCAAAGCTTCTACATCTGATGGTTTTAATACACCATTGATAACATGGATGACTACATTTGGATATTTCTTAATTTTCTCAATAAACTCTTTCGTAGGACTTACAAGTGACACACCAAGACCATAAATCAGCTTTTTCTCAAACAGCATATCAACCAATTCAATATTTTGTTCAAAATGAATCTGATTCAAAGTAATATTGGCAATCACCTTTAATTTCTTAAGTTTTTCTAAGAATGGAATTAAATCAGGATGTTCGAGGACGTTACCGCCGCCCAAAGCTACTTCTTGATATGGATGCAAAGTTTCAATGAACTTCTCATTCATAATATCTCCAAGATTTCCGTTTGGCGTAGAACCTTCATGGCAAAATTTACATTGCATCGAACAACGGTCACAGATTTTTATATCCATATTCCTAGCATATGCAAACTTAAATTCGTCATCGTCAGTTTCACATATACGAGTGCCATCTGAGTAAATGTAATTTCTCGTATTTCCATTTATGTATCTTCCCAATAACTCCATTGTCTAATCTGCCTCGTTATCATTTCTTGGATACTCATGGTCAATAGCATCCATATTTACTAATCCTGCTCTCTTCATATCTCTAAAATATCCGTATTCGTCACCATCTTGAATGACAACATACTTCTTATTTGTCAAATATTCCTCTAACGATATATTCTCTTTTTCAAGGAATCCGCTAAGCATATCTTCGTCAACATATCCTGTATATGGTTTCTCAAAACAAAAATATCCATCGTCAGTTTCCCAATACTCAATTGTGTCAATTCCCCAATCCTTTTCCTTTTGATCAAGCCACTCGCTAAGATCTTCCTCTGTCTTGCCATATTCCTGTGCATAATCACTATCCTTATTCTCTGGATGGTTTTTATTAGCAATTGAATCTGAAATCATAGGCATAATAATCTTTTTAAGGCCGGGAACATATTTCAATGCAAGTGCCTCAAGCTTCTTATAATTCTCATCATTGTACTCAAGAACTAATGAAGCGCAAGCATATAGCCATTTATCACGGAAATTGCCTAATGCTCTAAATGGACTTCTGCGAAAGTTCAAATCGCTGCTGTCCCAAATTTGCCACACGCAATCTTTCTCGCCAGTTTCTTCATCATCAAATAAACAGAAATTTTGTATAATTTCATCCGGCGTATAATATTCGCCCTTTTTCATAATGCAGAGTGAATGCTGACTTGATGAATTTGTCTCAAAAACACCTCTACGAATCTGTCTCTTCATATCATCAATTTCCTTTCATATAAACTTCATAATTATCGAATTCTGGTTGTGAACTACTCGGCTACAAGTAACTGAGAATTCCCAGTCTTAGGACTTAAATGTACTTAAAAGTGAAGTCACCTACTTTGTTTTTAACTTCCGCACTTACTTTAAAATCAGGAGAAAAATCCTGAACTACAATATATGGGCTGATTGGATCTGTTTTTGCAATAAGGTCAACCATATAATCTATCAAACTACTGCTCTTTCGATTGTTCAATTCTGGCTGCTCTAAAAACTCATTTTTACAATCACAAAATACTCCAGCCGTAGACTTCATATCATAAAATTCTTCAGCCATAGATCTCATTGATTCCCATGACATACCAGAACGTCCCTGATTATTCACAGATTCTCCATCTGCCGATTTTATCAATTCTGATTCTTTATTAATCTTATCGTAATCAAACTCTGGCAAAGGCATCCATGCTGCCACTGGAACTTCTTCTGTGCAGCAGCTTGTTTTGAACCACTTATCCAGTCTTGAATTGTAGTAATCCTTTGCAATAAACGCACTGTGCCTACGCACCGTTAAGAAATACGGACTTCTATTTGCCGATATATCCTTGAATGTTGGGTTGTTTTTCATATTCCATTTATTTGTTTCAGCAGACATTCTACATTCCTCCTTTGTCAATTTACTTCATCATTTCGTCATATAAGCAATCTAGTACGCAATGCTTTCTATATAAGAATTTAGGAAAACTTAAAAACTCCTTTTTACTATGGACATTTTGAAAACCTGCTTTTTCAAAAGCTTTCCACATACATTCATGAATATCTTTTACGTTTCCTTTTACTGGCATATCATAAGCTAACCAATAATCTTTTGCGGTTTCGTAGAAATCCTTATAATCCACTTCTGAAAGAAGTTCTGACATTTGCTCTTCTGTTTCTTTAATAAGCTTCTGTATTTCATTCATTATTTGTTCCTTATTCATCAAAGGAGCTTTTTCTGCAATCTGTTCTATTGTCATATCGCTTACCTCCTGTCTACTTTGTACACATATATCCATCGTATCGTTCTTTATGAATCTCTTCACACGTTTTGTTCCAAACAAAAAATGCTTTATAATTAGGATATACGGCGTTTTTGATTTCATATAGACTATCGTCAATAGCATTATTATAAACAGATGCAGCTTTAACATCTTTCTTTTCCGCACTGTCTAAATCCAATTTTTGACAATTAACTCCGTCAATAAGTTTTTGCATATCAACAATAGTGTCCTTTACTTTAATGCAATGTATCACTTCTGCAAGCAGTTTCTTTTCATTTTCATCGGTTAACATTGCTCGCCATTCTGCTATATTATTGAGTAAATAATCTCTGTCAATTAGATCCATAGCCGCCTATCTCCTTTTTACATTCTTTTCTATATAATATTTACAAATCCAGCTTTGTCCAAAGGTAATATCAATTTTTCACAAAAAAACAGACAGCCATAAGACTGTCTGTATTAAGCATATATTTAATTTTCTTATTCCGGACAATCCTCAATTCTGTAGTTAGGCCTCATACCCTGAGCCTCCCAGACAAGATACTCTTTCATGTCATCAATGTCTTGAATTTCAGCCCATTTACCGTGTTCCTCATCAAGATCTACATTTGGCTCGAACCACGCCTTAACCTCTTCAAAGCTCATTGGCTTACAGTAAGAAGCCCTGTTATCCACATCAGTTATTCTGTATTTCATTATTTTTCCTCCTTTACACAAGACCATATTCCTAGATTTTATTTTACACAACATTAGCAGCAAATTCAATAATTTTATGAATATCATTCAGTATACCAGTAATCTCTTATTTCTACAGTGCAGCCTTCGCTTCTTAGTCTTTCAATGCTCATATTACTTAGCCAGCCATGAAAGTTCAGATTTCTTAGACTACCATATACATAGCAATAATGCATATTATTCATTCTCCTTTTGCAGCTTATCTTAATCTGCCAGATAAGCCAGATAATATATATAAAACCATTTTGGATAACCGTCCTGCCAGTTCTCGCAATAATGTCTGTATCTGTCAACTTTGTTTTCATTATACAATTCTGCAAGTAGCCTGCCAAGTTCAGGAACCTTTGGCGTTCCATATAAATACCATTCTACTATTTTCGGATTAAACTCATTTATATATGCGTTTACAAAATTCTCTGATACAACATCAATAAATTCATCTTTGTGTTGTGACATATAATTGAGTATCCATTGTTTTTTGTGTTCTTTTATGGCATATCACCTCTAAATTGAATCATTGCGTTGCAATTCTTTTTCATAAAGCTCAACGAGATAATCATAAAAGCACTCGCCTTGCCAGTTATTAAGCCACTCCTTCATTCTCTCATAGCTTTTGAAAAAATGAATAGCAAAGTCACCATCTGCATTAACTTCATTTGAGACCTCATAATATGCGTCTTCGCCTGCGTCGTCATTCGGATTTTTACCATGCAGCACAATTTTTCCAAATGATGTACACGAAAGTTCTACCCAAAAATCTGCACTCTGCATCGCCTGTTCTAGCTTATCCATTATTATCTTCCTCTCTTTTTTTATTTTTCTCTTCCATCTACAACCTCTTTTGGAATCAGATAAAAATCCCCAACCACTTCTGCAATATGTTCATCTGTCCATACTGGCGGATCTGCCTCTGACACTGAGCTTTGATACCAGTCTTGTAGGAATCCCTCATCTACTGCATTTTCTTTTACAAAGTCTGTTATTTTTTTATCCATTGATTTCTTCTTTCTATTCATTTTCTAATCTAACTTTTTATGCTTAGTGTCATCAATAAAAACATCTTCAGAACCCATTGCAAGATACGAAAAACCGGGATTTTTACGACGCAGCTCTTTCAAATATTTTCCAACTGCTTTACGAGACCCCTGTACATACTCGAAGACTGTATTATTTTTCATAATGATCCAGTTATATGTTTCCATTTCTATTACTCCATTTATAATTCAAAATCGCTATATTTTTCTTATTTCTTCATATATATAATATTTCGGAAACAGGGTTTGTCCAAACAAAATGAACTTTTATAATAAAAAAAAGACAGCCAATAAAACTGTCTGCATTAATCCGTTAGATAATAAACGTAACCAAATTATCTTTTTTCATACCGGTGTCCTTTTTAAAACCCATTACACATACAGTAGTATCTGACGTCAGGATCGCTGCTGACAGAAGAATAGCCATATTCCCTGATCAGTTTTAATCCCGAGTTATACTGCCTGTCGTTTGTAAAATAGTCCTTATTTGCTAATTCGTTTATAATTAACTCCATCAGTCTTACCCGTCTTTCCAGTAAATCGTTTATTTTAAGCCAATTTTTAGTAATCAGTTACTCTTATTTCATTATATATTTCTTCTTTGTCTTTATTAACAAGAAGTTCTTTTACATAGTTCCAATCTCTGTATTTAACAAATAGTCTCTCAATCCATTCTGTAGGATATGGATACCCAACTGCTTCCCTACCTGCTGCATCCCTCTCTTGTTTTGTTAATTCCGGATATTCAAAATGTAATTGAAGAACATCTTCTCCATTAATCACCGTCACATGTTCTACTTCATAATTTCCAAATGGTACATGTTCAAAATCAATATCATCTACATTTCCATACCATAAAGCTATATACTTTTCTTTCTCATCTGTACTAAAAATAACTACTTTTGTTCTTCCACCAGTTACTATTAAAATATCTTTAATCGTCATTTTTATTATTCCTTTCCGTAAAAAGAAAACTTGATTGTCCACTACTCTTTATCCCGGCAATATTCATACTTTCCATTTTCAAAGTCATTAACAAAAATCTCTGTAACATCATTGCCATAATTTAATTCATCGAGTGTTGTTCCATCTCCACTGCGAAGTCCATCAATATCATATCCTTTACTTTCAAAATAATCATTGATTTCTTTATCAAGCACAGCTGCTTGTGAAGTCAGTTGTGCCAATTTATGCATTTTTTCTTGTATGTTTTTAGATATTCTCATAATTTCTCAGCTCCAATTTCTTAACGTTACAGTATCATAATTTTAACAAACATAAACATTATAATTCCAATAAGCGAAATTGTCATTCCCAAAAGTAGATAAAATAATATTGTACCCAATTTAGGCAGCATTTTATTTCTTTTGCTGTCATATTTAACCCTTACCTTGTCACCAACATTCAACTGGTCATGAAAAAGTGGATTAAAATTTATGTTTTGTGGTCCCTTAACGTGTATATTCTGACCATTCGCGTCAATCTCATATTCATATACAACTAAACCATGATTCCACCTTTGATCATATTTACATATAATTGTTGCATATAAATATTTTACAATCATAAATTTAATCAAAGTAAACATCCAAAAGAAAGTATATAAAACTCCAGATAATAAGGTAATTATACTGATAATCACAAATACTATCATATTATTCGCTCAGCCTTTCCAATAAATCGTTTCTCACCTCTGTCAGTGCATCCAGTCTTGCCATCATGCGGGTCTCGTAGCTAACATCTTTTGTGTTGGCAATTTCAGTTTCACACCTTTTGATTTTTGCACAAAGTTTATCAATATAATCTCTTATTGATTCTCTCATATCCGTCTGATTTTCATATTTATACAGCTTTTCCAATGGTTCCTGCATTTCCTTGTTAGCTTCTACACTTGCATAGCCGTACATATACATTTCCATATTTGGCAACCCAGACAGTGGCCATTTTACCTTTTGGACCAGTTTGTTCATTAGTTTTACTCCCTATATCATTATCCTTCAAAAAGTTTCATTGGATTCATGAACTTTACAATCTTACGCACCCTATCACTCTGCAGTATTTAAAATTTTTGTGGCAATATCATCTAATCCCATATTATGATATGCGGTTCCTAGATATTGATCAACATTATCTTCAGTCATTCTATTCAGTTCAATATTTATAATCTCTTCTATATTCCATTCAGTATTTCCATATACTTCATAGTAAAATCTATTAAAGCCATCCTTATTATCAATGTCGTCTTTTATACGTTGTTTAAGTTTCTTTGCATTCCCAGCGTATTCTACTGCACTAAAATAATCATTATTGCGAATACTCAGATATGACAAATGAGCATTGACTTTGAATAGATATTCCTGCTCTAACGGATCCATATAATCAGTTCTATTGCCGAGCTTACACAAACATTCTTCAAAATATTCTATTGCCTCATTATAAACTTCCATCTCCATGTATTGTTGTGCTACTTTATATATATTATGGTATTTCGGCATTATGTTATATGCATTTTCATACGCATCATTCATCAACCAACGCAGATTCTCCTCTCCCTCACAAGCCTTACCTATCTTATAAAGTATATTTGACACATACGGTTCTTTGCCTATCCTGTCTTTTGCTTCAATAAAAGCATTTACTGCATTCATCTTATTCCGACTAGAATTCTCAAATATCAATCCGAGTAACATATAGATATTGTTCTCACCAGGAAACTCGTCAGCAAATTGCGAACACATACTGCCAAGTTCATTCTCAGTATAATATAATGGCTTTTTACACAAAAAACACGCTAAATTCGCCTTTTGTCGGCAATATAGTCGTGCATAGTTAAATTCATATAGGATATTAGTGTCTGAATATTTTTTATATGATGCATCTAGCTCATTGGCAGCCTCTTTAAAATGTTTACCTGCCATATATGTGACCGTCGAATTAATGCTAAAATATTGAAGTGTAACAGCCGCCTGAAATAAATTATAATTTTCAAATACACTTTTCAAATAATTCCATTCATATTCATTTCCTTTAAATTCACCTAATATACCAGCATAAATTTCTGTTTTTTCATCATTATCCAAATCAAATTCTATGTCATAACTGTATTCATCTAATTCGTATGAATCATTGTCTTCTTTTAAATATTCACAAACAAAATAACCAATAAATCGTAAAAATTCCGCATACCATTGAAATTTGTATCGGTTTGCGTTCGAATATCTTATTAAAACGGATGTATTATTTCCCATTCGACCCAATCCTCATAATGTATTACCTCTGATTTCCATTTTATTCTGCTACCACACAATTAAAGGCTTGTCCGCCTTTTCAAGCAAATTGCATCGGCTTCCCATAATGCCAACACTGTCCCAGTCGTCAGCAGCCGCAGCCGTAATTGCCATTGTAAGACGTTCATTAATAAACTGCTTGAACCCATCAACATCCATGTTCTTAAATTTCTCAGATTTGAAACAGAAACCTACATTCCCGAAGAAATCATATGCTTTTCCAGTTTCACTCTCTCCATATCCCGGCTCTATTCCGTTACCGCTAACATATAAATCAGTGGATAATCTGTAATCATCCTCATCATACTCTCGTACAATGAGGTCAAAACATAAGTCGCCACTTCTTACATCCGCGATAAAATCAAAATCCCCTTTTGCTTCCTCGCCCTTTTTAACAGCTTTTAGCCATCTTTTTATTTCTTTGTCATCTCTTTCGTTTGCCTATATCCACTCCATGATTATTCCTCCAATCTTATTACTAAACATTGGATTCTAATAAATAAGTTTTGTGCCGCATTCCGGACAATACTTTGGTCGCATTTCTGCATAATCATCATTTCTTGCAACTTCATATTTACATATAGGGCACTCAATACTATCCATTTCATCATCTCCTTGATAGTTTACATGCATACCATCAATAAATTGATTTTCTAAAAGCACAACTCTATGTGATGTTTTTATTAAAGCTTGAAAAGCTTCCTCCATAAGTTCTGTTGTTCCTTCTACTTCTTTTCCATATGGCGGTTCTTTATATGCCTTTATATATCTCTGCAATTTATTTAATAATTCATTCATATTATTTGTCTACCTTTCTAAACTAAGAAATTATTGCTTCATTTCCCTTTCAAAAATAGCCATAGCATCCCTCAGCCCTTGATTATATGCCTGCGCAATTTTATATTCTTCTGACTCTTTAACTCCTTTGATAATTGTATCCATCATTTTCATTGATGCAAAGATTTCTTTTTTGATTTGATTCATCTTATCCATATTTACCTCCAAGTATACAATTATTTACTCATCAAGAACATCTATTACAGATGGTATCTGACACACTTTGAGTTCTTCATCAAATAATTCTCTATGTTCTTTAGATTCAAAATATCTTTTTGCTTTATTATAAGCGTCTCTTTTTGAATCTGCCTTTACTTCAATCATTCTATCGCGGAATATTGCTATATAATTTCCATCCTTAATTCTTACCATTATCTCTCCTTATAACAAATCCTGAGTATGTAAATCATCGTTTCATTGTTTCTTATAATCCCAATCAATATTAATTCCACATATAGGACAGTTAGGAGTTCCTTTTGAAAATGAAAACTGATTAAATTGTTTGTCTTTATCAAACAATCCAGATGAGTGTGAATAAAACTTTCTATATTCATTTCCCAAGCTTTCACACAAAGGACAACCATATTTAATATATTCTGGTTCACCATCTTTTTCATAATGATGTTCAACTGGTTTTACTTTTACTTTTTGTTTTCCGACACTTTTTGCCCCGCAAACCTTGAATAATATATCTGATTTTATTAATGCCATATTGTCAACCTCCATTCTTCACAGTAAATCCTCATTTCATGTTATTTGCTTTTATTATTTAAAGCATCTATAAGACCCTTTCCATTCTCCATACTAGATAATTTTAATTCTACATCAGATATCGTACTAGCAGAAACCATTTTAACAAACTCAAATGATACTTGCCCGTTATTATTCTCTGCTACTACTTCAAGTCCATGAATTAATGCTTCTAATCCAGCTTTCATACCACCTAAGAAAGCTAATTGAATATTATTATCAATTTTTTCCATGTCTGCCTCCATTCTTCCAAAGAAATTCTTGTTTACCTACCTATTTCACGTCCCATAATGATCGCTTTATAATAATCTGTAGTTAAATCTGTGATAATTCCTGTATCATAATCTCTCAATACATAAACTTTTTCTTTTGTATCAAGATTTTCTGCTATATTATAGCTACTATTACAAGAAGCCGGTAAACAACTCATAACTAAATTATTTGATTTAATAATTTCATTTCTCACATCCTGATACTTCATTCCAACTTTTATAGATGATAGTTTAAACATCTAAAATCGTTCCTTTCCTTTACTCAATTGTTATGTATATTCCGGCTCTTTTATCCCATTCAAAAATTGGAATATTTAACAATTCTTCTGGTAATTCAAATATGTTACCTTTGAATAAATTTTTATTGTTTTTAGTAGAAACAAGAATCAATGTCGCATGATTTTCTTTTCGCCGATTTAATAATTCTTTTAATGTTGGCGTGTCTGCCATGCATGTTATACATCTTTCAAGATTCCACCAATATTCAATTTTTGAATTTTTCTCTTTACACATAGTTTTCATCCTCCATATTCTTATTATTACTTTGTTGAAACTTTTGTCTCTTTCTGTATATATAACATTCCAGAAATGAACTCTTTACATTATAAGTATGATAGATTTGCCGATGGCGAATGGTCTTCTATATAAAACAAAAAAATATCCGGCAGAAAATATATCCGCCGGATAAATAATAAACTCAAAAAAACAACGGCTCCCTTAGAATTGGTATTCCCAATCTAAAAAGCTGCTAATATGATATGACTTAATTCCTTTCCTCTCAGCCTCTCTTAAAAAGGAAATTACATCATCCACATACACTACGTCATCCAGATTAATATTATGACTCTTACAATACTGCAAAATCGTATCGGCTTTTGACTTGTGTTCATATACTAATAGCCGCTCTTTTATCATTGGATAATGCTCATCCAGCCAAAGCTGCTTATCCTGTATCTCTTTTTCTACCTGGCAATGTCCCATTACGATATTTTCTTTTGCATCACATGTACTTAATACTTTCTGCATGTGTCTTGATGGCTTTCTAGCCAAGAAAATGCCTTTTTCAATTTCCAGTATGCTCATTCCATTATTTGTGCCATCTGGATCTGCAACGTGATTATTAAACCTATAAGGGGCTAACGTGCCATCAATATCCCAAAAAACATATTTATTTTGCAGATCTTTTATTAATATATTTCCGCTTATATTTTCAAATTTCTTTGTTGGTTCATCAGTGTTCATACCTAATTCCTTCATTAATACATATCGCGTTTTTCCGCCATAAAGTTTTGCAGTATTACATACTCTAAAGCCATTGTTTTCCACAGACTTTAAAGATGCTGCATTATTTGGAGAAATTGTGCATATTGCATATTTGTAACAAGCAAGTTTGTTCAATGTTGTTAATACGAAATCAATCAGTTTTTGTTCCAGCTTGTTGCCTCTATATTCCTCCAATACCTGACATGTAACAAATTCAATGGTATTAGGCATAAATTCTTTCGAAATTCCCGTCAAATCAAATACACCGTCTCTGTTATCTTCTGGCCGTGTAAGCAATGATGCAATAATTCTATTGTTCCTTACTGCCACAGCGCAAACCCCAGTTTTTAGCATTTGTAAATAAGTCGCAGGATTTTTGCTATATGCAAATAATTCATTATCTTTGCATTCCATTTCTTTGCCGACTGTCTGAATCAGATTAAAAATTTCATCCAAATCATTTTCGGAAGTAAACCTTAAACTTACAGATGACTCCTTTTTCCAATTCTGTTCATCTATTGCCTCATCAATATCAAATCCCATATTTCTTTTTTCCTTTCCACATTAATTTCTAAGAGTATGATTTTTCTTCTTCTTAAAAACAAATATGGATTT
>ERZ1034847.188-NODE-188-length-33275-cov-12.948856_pt1 | contig 33275 bp, 24 predicted proteins | sample MGYA00520633_ERZ1034847 | MGnify/ENA primary metagenome ERZ1034847 (study PRJEB33766, sample SAMN09781732) | gut metagenome | biome: gut microbiome | host: Homo sapiens | place: Madagascar | study: EMG produced TPA metagenomics assembly of the PRJNA485056 data... | reverse complement strand
CGGGAGTAAATTCCACCACCAAATGTGGTGGTGGAATTTAAAATTTCATTTTTGGAAAAATGAATTCTTAACTGGGATATATTGAAAATTCCATAGTAAAATGTTAAAATAAGACATATCAAAAGGTATGTCTTATTTTTTTATGGAGAATACGTTATGGCAAGAAGAATGTCATGTTTTTGAATAACTTAAAGTGAGACAGATTATGCTTACAAATGCGATAAAATCGTTATAATGTAAAATTTTTGAATAACTTAATCTGAGACAAAGAAAAGTAATTTTTCATTTTTACACATTTTTGAATAACTTAATCTGAGACAAGATTGTTTTTAAATAACTTTAAGTGAGACAGCATTAATTGATATTTTTTAATATTAAACCTAAATATAGCCCAGCATTTTTTTTGCTGGGCTTATTTTTTTATTATATCTATCTCTTAACGAAAGAAAAACAATATTTTGCAAAACTATTTACAATCTGCACAGCTTCGTTTACATTAATTATAGTAAACTATTCACTATGGGGAGGGAAATATAATGGAAATGACAATGTATCAATTTACAGACATTAATATATGGTGTTTTGCAGAAGCTGACCAATTGGCAGCAATGAAAGCTTACTTAGATAAGCATAATTCAAAGCTTCATTATACAGGCGTTTTTAGCCGCTTAATGTATCATAAAATAAAGTTTTATCCTATTAGCAAGTCTGTTTTCGGGAAAATATTCCTAAGAATTATTGTAAGAATGAAATATCGTAAAAATGAATGTCTGCTGCCACAAAAAGAATTTCTCAAGCTTTTTCTTTTGAATGGAGCTGAAGATATAAAAAGAATATTCAATGCTTCAGATGAGCAGATAAGTGAGGCATGCTGTCATCTTGAATAATTATAAAAATGCAAGAGAAAAATTAATTTCCCTTGCATTTTTTATGCTACATAATCTCTGTTGTATCTTCTGCATCTTCTGCTTTTGTTGAAAGCAGCTTGTAAATAGCTGAATCTACCGGAACGTGATTTTCAAACGGTACAATTGTGCGGCTTGTCTTAATAAGTCCTTCACCCGGGTTTGCGTTGGTGATATATTCCTGCATTTCTTCATTAATATTATACAGATTTGAAAGCTCTGCCCTGTCGATAGGCGCCTGTGACAGAATAAGTGCAAAATCTGATGTCTGAAGAATTGTATTTCCTTCATTTGATGCAAGCAGGTCAGCGATATTCTGGGTAATACCAGTTGGTGTTCCCATCCACTTACGGGCTCGCTTCCATATCATCTGAAGATAAGCTGCTGCTGACGGCTGTCTGAGTAACAGATAAAACTCGTCAATATAGAACATTGTACGAATGTTTCTCTTCTTATTTGTAATCATACGGTTCCAAATATCGTTAAGACAGATCTGAAGGCCAAGTTCCTGAAGATTGGTTCCAATGTGTTTTGTATCATATACAATGAAACGGTCTCTCGTATTGATATTTGTTCTGTGCGCAAACAGATTAAGTGTACCAACACAGTACATCTTGATAGACGCTGCAAGGTTCTTTGCTTCCGGTTCCTTCTTTGAACGGAGCAGATTGTAAAAGTCTTCAAGTGTTGGACACTGTTCTGTATCAATAGTAAGATGCTTTTCTCTCAAGTGCTTGAAATATGGGCTGTATAATTCCTGAAGAACTGAGTCAATAATACCTGTAAGTACTCCGGACAGCTGGTTACGTCCACCAAGCATTGACTCAATCATTGCAATTACAAAGTCAACTTTCTGTGCAAATGGATCTCCCTCATCAGACTTTGTAATATCAAGGTCCAGTGGATTGATATATATATCTCCACCCGGTTCAATAGGAAATACTGTTCCGCCAAATTCCTGAGCAATCTTTACATACTCACGCTCTGGATCAATGACGAAAATCTGTGAGTCTGTATTAAGAAATGCCTGATACATCTCCATTTTGGCTGCGAATGATTTACCAGTTCCCGGAGGTCCAAGGATAACACCATTCTGGTTGGTACCTGCTGAACGATTGTACATGATAAGGTTCTTTGATGACTGGTTGAGTCCGTAGTAAAAACCGTTTTTGTACTGTAATTCCTGTGAAGAAAATGGCTGCATTGCACTGGCTGTGTATGAAGTCATTACTCTCTTTGTTTTAATGAGCCTCTTTGCAAGAGGCAGTGCTGAGTCAAGTCCCTGTTCCTGCTGTGTTGACAGGATTTCCATTGAACAGATATGTTCCTTCGCCCTTACCTGAATCTGTTTTGTATAGAATTCAAGGTCTTCTTTATTCTGCGCAAAAAGAACTGCTACAAGTGTTACATGGAAAAGGTTCTGGTTGTCATTTGTAAGATCTGCAAGAAGTTTCTTTGCATCTCTGTGTGCTGTATCAAGCTTTGATGAAATAAGACTTGGATCAGCGCCTGAACGTGAAAGACTCTTCTGCTGCTTAACAACTTCACCACCAATATTAGTAACCTGACCTGAGGCAAATGCTACTGCTTTCTCCTGTGGCTGTGCATCATAATATACACTTACAAGTACATTTGCAGAAATTGATGTAAGCGACTCAATTAATACGCTTGAAAGTGTTGCCGGAATACTCTTTAAGAACATTGCCCTTGCATATGTATCACCAATCATCATGTAATTAACCTTGCCATTAGGTTTGAAATCAAAATATGACGGGCCAATAATATCCTTTGTTGTAATACCCTGTGAGACAATAGCGTTTAAGTCATATATCTTTTCAAACTCGTCCTCACGACCGTTATTGTAAATGTCATGAAGGATATTCAGACGGTCTTTGAGCGACATCGCCTTTAAGCCTTCCATATTTATCTTCTTGAATTTCAGACTGACGGTCTTTTCAATGCCTGAAAACTTTGTCATTGCTTCTTTTACATCAGATGCATGAACCCCGACTGTAAAATATTTCTCTGCTTTCAGGTTATTCTTTCCTTCCTGCATTTTTTCAAGCACAAGGTTGTTGTGCTCAATTCTGAAATCGTCATGTCCATCTGACTGATAAGCCATGAGTACTCTTCTGTTAAATGCTTCCTGATCAAGTGTTCTATTGTTTACAGTAATTTCGTATGTAACATCATGAGTAAATGTTGACAGGATTTTTTCAAATGTTTCAAGTATTTCTTCCTGTCTGTCATCACCTGCATCAGAATAGTTTGCATCAAATAAGAAGTATGATTTTGTGAAATATCCATCTTCAACCTCAATAATGCCGCCATTTGTGTTTGTGTCATCATATACCCTTACATAAGGGATTGAGGTCTGAACTGTCTTTGCTATCTTGCTCTGATTTTTATTGTTCTGATTTGACTGTTTCTTATTTTTATCTGCCACGAATAATTTCCTCCTTGTTTCTTTTTTTTGCTTCTATATATATGGATTTTAAAAAATCACGCATATATAAAGGGCATGTAAAGAATTTTTCTTCACATGCCCTTTATTTTTCTTACAGATATTCTGGATAATCTTTATTCTTTTTATGAATATATGCCTGCTTTTTATTTTTGCTGTATTCATTTTCTTTTTCTGGATCATTCCATTCAACAGTGTCAAGTCCAGTCACTGTTTCATATGGTCTGATATGCGGAGATATATAATGATAGTGATAATATTCTTTTATAAAATCTTCCACCTTTAAGCCATATGGTTTAATCCAGCCGAATACAAAGAACGGAATGATTATCAGTGCACATATCATAAACATTGTCATTGCGTCTAAATTCATCTGTTTTAATACATAACAGGTCGCAAAACATAACGCTCCGCCAATTCCTACAGCAGCACTCTGTCTGCCGGTGAATGGTCCAATGAATTTAGGCTCATATTGTCCTATATCTTTCTGTGTTTTTCTTGATATTGCCATTAAAATCTCTCCTATCCTACGACTTCTTTTACTTTTGCAGATGCGCCTGTTGCGGCCATTCCTGTTGCCAGCATCGCTGCAGAGCTGAGTAAAAGTCTTGTGAATCCACTATAGCTTGAACCTGAATCGCCAAAAAATGCTCTTGATAAAGTAAATCCCGCCTGCATAATAATTATCATTGCTGCACCAGCAAGTATTGCGCCAAATAATGATTTTAAATATCTCATTGCATTTGAGTTTGCACCGCCCTCAAACGCATTGGCTGCTGCTATTGGTGCGAGTGCTATTCTCCAGCCTACATCCAGTGCTCTTGAAATAGCTCCCATATAAATAATAACGGTTGCAACGATATGCATGAGCCATACAATAATAGAACTCAGCCACATCGTAAAGCCTAATATTCCATCATCTTTAAGTTTGTCAACAAGTTCATCGACTCCCGGATCGTCTAAGTCTGAAACATTGCTTATTCCACCAATAATATCATCGCCTATCTGTAACAAGATATTTATGATTGAATCAAGATTGCCAACAATACCAACTGTCACAATAAGTGCAATAAACAGTTTTGCAAGAGATTCTATGGTTATCTGCTCGTTTGTTGCCATATGAAACATATGAATCAGAAAAAATGTAGTAACTAATGCAAATCCCACAGGTTTAACAGCACCAAAAACCGAATTAACAATACTGAACAAATCCGCATATACACTGTTTGACAGCTTAACCAGACTTGTCGCAGTTTCGATAGAATCTGTATTATATGTTGACTTTAAAATACCTGTAGCCCAGTTAGTAAAAAGATTATCAACAAGGTTTGCTATTGCATTGCTAAGCTGAACCGGCATGTGTGTCATAATGAAGGCATATACCATTGTGGTTAAATACGTCATCTCTCCTACTCCTTTCTTATATTAATAATTCCTCAGTATAATGACTGAGGAATTTTTGTGTTTTACAGTCCAAACAGCCTAAGCACGCCGGAAAATCCAAGCAAAGCTATTGCCACGCCAAACTGTAGAGTCGCTTTATGTGCATCCTGTGAATTCTCTTCTCGAATGCTCATAACGAATCTAAATACCGCTAAAACGAGTATTCCACCGCCAACAACTGTTGCAACACCTGTTATGCAGCCAATAGCCAGCGACACTGCACTGTTTCCATCGCCACTGGTAACAAAATTTTTGATTGAATTTTTAAATGATGCAAAAGCTAACATACAAGTACTTATTCCAAGTATTGTTGATGCCTTATGCTGCTGGTCAGAATTTTCTTGTGATATTGCCATTACATACATAAAGACACCTAATGCCAATAATCCGCCTCCGGCGTATGTTATTAGTGATGCTAAAATATCCACAATATGTTTTGCAACAGTATCTGCACTCGGTATTGTATTTCCATTAAGATTAAGTACACTGAGTACTCCGCTCATTGAAATAAAGAAAATACCGCCACCAAGCATTAAAGTTGCATTCATTTTACTCTGAGGACTTTCATCTGCAATTGACATGATGTATTTCATGATTGCAACAGCTATTAATACTGCTCCTACTGCTCCAGCGAAGCCCTGCACTGTACTATTAAGTGCGCTGACCTGACTCTTGGCAGCAGCCATTCCCCCTCCACCAATAGGTTGTGTTATTCCTGCTAATAACATAGGTAAATTGAAGGCGGATAAAAAGATATGATTAAACATAAATTTTTATCCTCCTTTGATTTTATTTTTTGATTAAGACTTAAAGAAAAGAGCAAGGATAAGACTTAATGAACAAAGAACACCACCGCAGACAACATTAAGAAGCGCTTTATTACGTCCTTCGTTATCCTCATTTCTGATTGCCATAACGAGTGTAAATACTGCTGCAATAACCCAAATAGCACCAATGAAAGTTCCTGCTGTTCCAATAAATGTTTTTGCGCCGTCTACAACAGTTGTTCCATCAGGTGCATTTGTATAGCCGGTAAAACCTCCTTCCGCTCTTGCATTCTCTAACATCATTAATCCTGTAGTAAGCCATGCTCCTGCAAACATTGACGCCTTATTCACTGCGCCTGTAATCTTTCCTGTAATTTGATTTTTCATAATTTTTATTCCTTTCTGTACCATGTACCAGTCATCCGGATACACCGGATAACAATTTTCTTTAATTACTCGATATATATGGATTTTGTAAAAATTTACTAAACAGCTTGTTTGTAAACTGGTGCACGTATTCTGTCTCTCATCTAAAATACCCTCCTGTTTCAATTACTTTGGTACATATATGGATTTTGTAAAATTACACAAAAAAACAGACGCTATTTAAAGCGTCTGTAAAACTTAAAACAAGCCATCAAAATCATCTGATATGATTGGCGGATTTCCGTTTATACCATTTCCTAAGAAGCTGACCTGATTATTTTCATCAATCTTGGCTTCTAGCTTTTTATTCATGCCTAATAATGTATCAGCCATCTTTTCTGCTGCTTTAGGATTTTTCTCCGCAATATCTCCCATTCTGATATTTCCATTTTCGTCAGGAGTTATTCCCATCATTTCTGTAACAGATGTATCTCTTACCCTAGGTTCTGTCTTTGGCTTGTTAAAATGCTTATTTTCTGCAACTGCTGAATATCCATCTGCAGGAACTGACTTTTTAGCAGGTCCAACATGCACGCGTCCTGATTTCTTTTCTGACTGCTGTGCTGGTGCTGTTCCCAAGAGTTCTTCCGCAGTAACGCCTTTCTGTTTTATAGGTGTTACCTTGAATATACGCTGATATTCAAATGGAGGCACATATTCATCACTGTCAGGACTCTTATGGTCATCATAAAGCAATTTATAATTAGGATGTGCCGTTGCCGGATATTTCTTTGCCTTAAATGGCTGCTGTGTATTAATGATAATAAGACATTCATCAGTTTTCATTGAACGCACGTCTTCTGGCCTCATCAGATTTTCTGCGTCTGCTGAATAATTACCTCCGGTTGTGCCGACAAATATACCCTTGTTATCAAAATTATGTGATACAACATCAACTGTTTTCTGTCCAAGCAGTTCAGAGAAGAATTCCGAGTCTTCTTTGTCTGCTGTTCCCAGACAGATAATAATGTTACAGTTACTTATGATAAGACCGATATTGTCTTCATACATTTTACGCAACTGGTCAAGTGACTGGATAATGATGTCTGAACTTATCCAGTATTTACGGAATGTTGCAATTTTCTTATCAAAATCAGGAATTTTTCCTATATTTGCGAACTCATCAAGGATAAATCTTAAATGACTTGTAAGATGTTTCTTACCTCGTTTAATGGTACCGTTTTTAATACAGTCCATAAATATGTCACATTCTCTCTTGCCAAGAAATTCTTTTAATATCCTTTTCTCTTTTGTATCAGGGTCTTCATAAACAAGTCTGCATTTAGGATAAGGAAGAAATCCATCTTCATCATATTCTGTAGTAAACTTTGGATCATTCGGATCATCTTCTTCATATTTTGCCGCCATATACATCTGACGTTCTTTTTCAAGTTTCTCTCTTGCATCCTGTTCCTGTTTTGGTGTAACAAACTTTTCACTCTTTAATGCTGTACATGTTCCTTTTGTTAAAAGCAATGCATTTGGATTGAGCTGGCCTGCAACATAATACTGGGTTTCAAACATCTGTGTAAACAACATGGCTGTAATAAAGTTGAATGTTGCATCTTCTGCTTTAATAATCATGAATATTGCAGATTTTCTGTCGCCAAGAGTTTCAAGTTCAAGGTCATCTCCTGAAAGAAGATTTGCAACATCAGGAATTGCAAGGAATGATAAACGTACACCTGCTGAAATAAGAATACTTTTTAAAGTTTTACCAGTGCCTTTTTTAAAGATACGATAGAATTTAAGTGCAGGATTTAAAGGATCAGTTTTTGCAAGGTCAATAAAGAGTTTATCGAATTCATTTACTTCGTTTTCTCTCTTGCTGTCCTCAGAGGCATTTGCCATCTGGTACATGTCGAACATTGTATTAAATGTCTGTTTTTCCGGCTGGTCTTTATATACAGTATATATATAGAAAGCCATTGCAAGATAGAGACACTGCTCTGCCTTTGTAAAGAACTGGTCGCCTTTTCCTGACTCTGAATCATCTGTATTCTGCATGAATACGTTAATCATTGTCATAATATCCTGTTCACTTCTTACATATCTGAATGGATTGTAACGGCAGGAATATTTCATTTCAGCAACATTGAAGACTTTTACATTATATCCTTCGTGAACAAGTCCCGGTCCACATTCTCTTGTTAAATCTCCGGCCGGATCAGTTATTACATATGAACAGTTGAACTGCATGATATTCGGTTTAACAAACTGAAAAGATTTACCTGTACCAGTAGAACCTACAATCAAAGTGTTGCAGTAAACATTTATACCACCTTTCTGATGCATGTCAAAGCATATTGGCTGTGATGCTGACATTCGTCCAAGTATCATATTTCCCGGCTCATCGCAGTCATCAGGAACACTCATCTGCGGTTCTGCTGCACCTTTTGGATAAACAAACACCGGATTATATTTTCTGAGTGTATTCCAGTGAGCATTACCTTTGCTGTTGCTGCTTTTTCTCTTATCTCTGTCTATACGTACAAAATTGTAAACAAAGAAAAATCCCCAGATACAGAGTAGTAAAACTAATCCTCCGGGCTGAAATCCAACGCCCTGCATATTGCTGTAGTTTTTACGCATTTCAAGTATTTCAATAATGTTATGCGTAAATCCGCCTATGATGCTTCCCGCTCCTTTCTCAGGATAAAGACCTATCTTGATACCTTCATAAAGTATAATTGGGACAATAAATACGTTCATAATGGCAAACATTGTCATGTTTTTTAACTTGCCATTTTCATCGGGTTCAAGCATCGTTGCGATAAATTCTTTTATCGGTCCCGGGCCTGAACTCTTTTTCTTTTTAGCCATATTTTACAAAATCCTTTCTTTATATTTGCTATGGATATGAGTTTTGTAAACTAACGGCAATTTTGGGCAAAAAAAGAAAAGAGATAACTTTCGTCATCTCTTTCTTCCGTTTACAAGCCTTTGGATTTAGTTCCAAGGGCTATCTGCTGCAGGTGCGAAGCCATCATTAGATGGTGCTGCGGCCTGAGTAGCCCATGGATCTGCTGGTGCAGACTGTGGAGCTGCTGGTGTAGCCGGTGCAGGTGCTGCGTCCTGAGGAGCTGTCTGCGCAGGTGCTGCGGCTGTCTCTTCCTTTGGAAGCCTTGTCCACTCACCACCCGGAAGACCAGCTCCCTGATAGTAAATAGGCTCATTCTCGAAGACGATTGCCTGTAAGCCGACTCCCTTATTCGCAAAGCTCTTTGGCTGATATACTTTGTAGTATGCTGTTACTACATTTCCCTCGCCAAAATGCTTTCCCTCAGGATCGAACTCCTTAATAGTTCCGTCCTGCTGACGGACGCCGAATTTTGGAAGAGTTTTATTTCTCTCTAAACGGAAGCACATTGTTCCGTCTTTCTTTGAGAAGATTCGCTCATGCAAATACTTCTCTGTGCCATTTGGCTGAGCGTCCTTGAGCACTACCTCAGGATTTAATAATTCTGCCTCACACCTAATGTTCATGTTAGGGTACTGAGAACCACGCTGTCTCTCTGCTGCGATTGACTTCTGTAAGTCCTCGCCGTCAAGAAGCTGTGTTAACCAACGACTGAATCCAAGAGTGCCCTTGATAACTGCCTCCTCTCCAACAGGTAATGTCTGTGCTTTGATTGTGTATGCCATAATTATTTCCTCCTTTTAATTAATTTTTTATTTACTAAATTATAGCGATATATATATGGATTTTGTAAAATCAGAAAAGAAACAAAAATGCAGAAAGATGAAATCACCCTTCTGCACCTTTGTGTTATTATAGAATTTGTTTTTGTTTTATCGTATACAGGCTGAGATTTTGACCTGCGTCTGTCAGCGTTATCTGCATTTTCAGCAGCCTCGCGTTGGAACGAGTTAATCACACGACTGTTTAGGTCGTAGCTGACAACAGCACCAGTTTTGTGAAAGCTGGCAAACTCTTACCATAAATTATATAAGAAACGTTCAACACATCGCTGTTTGCAAAACATTCATCAGCCTGCCAGCTGATTACGGTTGCATCTAGTAATCTCTTCATAAGGTGTCTTGCGGACGCCCTATGTGCCCATATTACAGGACAATAAGCTGTTTGTGAATTTACGGTCGCACACACTTTTGCTTTTTTCTTAAAATCTTTATCCTTAGATTTTTAGTCGGAACACCGTCCGATCACAAAGTATGTTTTGTAAATGGAGCTACGTGGTATGCATTTGAACATACGTACCTTTTGAGTACGTCCCATTCGGCGCAGCCCCTGTATATCGTGCTATTGATATACTTTATGACTATCACCCCACCTTTCGTGCTGGATGAATCATCATAATTAATACAGCATTTGTCTCTGCAAAGACTCACACCATAGAACATTTGACCACTCCACTGTGTTTCCACAGATATAGCACCCCTTTCTACTGGATGCCCCGCACCAGCTAATACTCTCCGCAAGTCTGCTCTTGAGTACTTGCGCCAGTGTTTTCGGCAAATGGTTTTCCATTAAACTGGAACAAAAATCCAGTCGCAGATTTTCTTTCCCTGCTTTATAGCTGTTATCAGCCTTATTTAACGACATGAAACCTGCCGCACTGCAATAATTGCAGCGATTAATTTTCCTTGCGGGAATCGAACCCGCTTTTAACGTCTGTTGACAATAATTCGCCATGAGGAAAATAAATAGCTCCAGCGGGGATTGAACCCGCGTTACAGCCTTGAAAGGGCCGCGTCACTAACCAGCTAGACCATGGAGCCGTATTGCAGGAAGATAAGGGTCTTCCTGCGCGTAACTTATCAACAAATAAAATATAAGGAGTATACAGATTTTTTGCAGTTTTTCTGCAATCTGTAACAGAACGGCATGGAATCGAACCATGATTTACAGTTTTGGAGACTGTCGTGCTACCGTTACACTACCATTCTAGGGACCTGACAGCGAATATCGCCATCAGGCGGTTTTGTATATGGAGTCCGATTTTTGCTTTGCGAACACGACGCCTGCGGGATGATCGGGAACCCCCGTTTTTATACTTAGTTATCAACCTCGTAAACTGTTTGAGGTCAGCACCGATTTTTCAGAATGGGTGTATTAACCGGCGGATCAACCGTTAAGTGAACTACTCAGTTACAAGTAACCGAGCTTCCTGCTTCAAATCACTGTTGCCTATTAGCATATATACCATGTTAACAGGTCTTACATAATGTCCACAGGCATTAGGTTTCGGCAGTTCCTGCCGTACCATTGTATATGTATCAACGAATAAAGATATTAGGTTGTTGACATTAATTGTCTTAATCCTTCTCGTTTAATGTTGATACTTTTATCTTGATCCGTTGTTAGAACTTAATTAAGATCTGACTTTAAAGCTGAAGATGGCTTCCATTTAGCTGTCTTTGAGGCTGCGATCTGGATAGACTCTCCTGTTGATGGGTTTCTGCCCATTCTTGCTGCTCTCTCAGCTACCTCGAATGTACCAAAGCCAACAAGCTGTACCTTATCTCCCTTAACAAGCGCCTCTTTTACAGACTCAGTAAAAGCATTTACTGCTGCGGCTACATCCTTGTTTGTTAATCCTGTTTTCTCCGCCATTGCGGAAACTAATTCTGCTTTTGTCATTTTAAATTTCCTTTCTGCGTGTTGCATACGTTTTTTTTACGTTTACACATATATAATATTCCAAACTTTAAATCTGTCCAAAATAAATTGAATATTTTTAAAGTTTATGACTGGCACTGGGATTTGAACCCAGATTTGCAGGTTATGAGTCTGCATGCTACCAATTACGTATACCAGTCTTTTGTAACCCATTAACCAAACCTTTGTAAAACCCATCCCTAAGCTTTACACATCTATAATATTCCGTTTTTAAGTTTTGTCCAAAGATTTTGCAAAAGATTTTGCAAAATATTTTTACAAATTTTCTTCGGTAAAAGCATCTGCTATTTCTGCTATCTGTGAATTACCCGGTGCAGTCACTTTTAAGTAAAATTCACCGTTCACACCTGCATTGAATTTCGTGATTTTATCGTTAACAATGTTCTTTCTTGCCATGAATGGAGTGAGAGTTCTTGTTATGTATTTAGCTGTATGTTTTTCCTCATCAACATCCGCAATGGTACTGAACATTGGTATTTTTTTCTTTTCGCAGTGGACTTTAAGTTCGTTCATCATAAGAATCGCTGTTCTTATATCCCCATTGCTGTTATCTTCTTCTGCTTTTTCTTCAGCAGCTTCTTCCATCATATCTTCATCTGCGACATCATTATCTTCCATGTCATCCATGTCTGCTGAATAATTTTCATCTTTAAGTAATTCCTCGTCTGTTGTAAAGTTTTCCATCTTAATAAATACACCTTTCTTCTAAAACTTAATGAGTCAGCGAATCCATCTGTCCGAATATTGCTGCCAGTTCATCCTGATTGTCAGGCTGGACACTATATTCATCTACGATAGGAGCCTTACTCTCTTCAGCTTTATCTGAATTAGTATTTATCGTATCTTTCTTTTCAGGCTGTGGTTTTGGAACCGGAACCTGTTCTGGAATGTCAACTGAAACTGAATTTTTCTTTCTTCTCGTCTGTTCTGCCAGACTTTCCTGCATAACTTTATCTATATCAGGTCTTTTAAAAACAAATCCATCACCGCTGCTCTTATTGAATGAACTAAGCGGCAATGTCTGAAGACTTATCCTGAATATTGCTTTAATAAGCTGACATCTAAATCCTTTTCTGGCATTTATCAGCATATTAATAGCTTTCAGTTCATCTTCATTTTTCGGATTTAATGTTAAGTGCATTGGAATAGATTTTGCTATATATCCACTTCTAATAGGAAGATTGTCAGGAATTGTTAACTGATATATTCTTCCGTTTGCATATTCAACGATAGCTTTTTTGACTTCTTTTTGAAATCTGAAACCATCACGCCTGTATATGTTAATGAGGTCCATGTCATGCTGTCTGTACAGATAAAACGGTACCGACATCTTTTTCATACATCACCAGTTCCTTTCTATCTTTTCATCTTAAACTGAGTAAGACGATACATGTAATAACCTCTGGCGTTTGCATAAAATGATGGCAGATTGGAGTTATAATCTCCGGAAATTACCTTTAATGTGGAAATGCCCTTAAGCCTGTCTTTAAAATAACCATACCATGCAGCTCCTGTGCCGCCTGTCATTATGAGATATTTAATACCAAACACATAATCCTTAATACTGTCAAAGGCTTCCTTGCAGACAAGTTCGTTCGCTTTCTTCAAATACTCATCTATTGGAAATTCTTTTACAGTAAAATTAATGCGGTCATTAATTCTTACCACGCCATTTTTGAGACACTGCTGCATCGCCGGAAGTGATACTGAAACTGAATAACCTTTCTGTTTCAAATCTTCCTGCATGATATTTCTTGTTTCTTCAAGAATACGTTTCATGCCAAGATTTTCATCGGTATCTTTTTCTTCAAGTTTTTTATTCTGAATAACAAACTTATCAAGAGTCTTAAATCCACCATCAAAAACAAGCAGGTCTGAATTTCTGAATGTCTTGAGGTCATTTGTCAGATTTCCAAACTGGTCTGTTGTTACAGAGTAGAATGTACCCATTGGCTGATACATAACATCAACATCTTCTGCTGTTATGTCAATATGAAATTCTTTTCTTTTCCCGCATGATATAAGTGCAAAATCATGACTCTGCTGAATTGCATTTCTAAGCAGCATTTCATCTGTCTTTATATATGCTGGCGGAAGTCCTGTCTGAATAAATAAAGGTTCAGCCTCAGGAATATCCCATCTGACAAGGCCTAATGCTGTACGAAACTTTATCAGAAATTCCATATGCCCGTAATGGTTTCTTCCTAAAATCTTATCCTCGGCTACAGTACTGTCTTCTGATAATGACTTAATTGCCAGAGCGCCTACATAATATCTGTCTCCTGACTTTAAATCTTCATATATTAAGTCATTTCGTGACAAGTCTCCAAAGATTTCTCCCTCTATCTTCTGACAGTAATTAGGAAATACAAAGTTTCCATTTTCGTGGAAACATTTAACTCCCGAGTAACCCATATCAAGTCCAATTATATGAACATTGCCGAATGAAGGATTTTTATGTTCCCTGATTTCGGATTTTGTTGCAAAAATACTTGTTTCCATTATTCTTTCTCCTGTCGTTTATATTCCACATATCTTGTGGAAAAATGTTTACATGATATATATGGATTTTGATAAATGAACGGTAATAAATCATTTATTATAAAAACAGAACCTGAAAAATCAGATTCTGTTTTTTTTGTTTACGCAGCCATTATCTGTTTTGCGAATTCCTGATACTTCGCAGCGTGTTCTTCTTTGCTGGTTCTGTCAAACCACGCATCGAATGGCTTTCTGTCAGTATTCGGATACAGGCAAGTTCCAAGTCTCCACAAAACCTCTCTAAGTCCAAGAGCTGACTGGGCTGTTCTGTCTGCAAGTAATTCTTTTGCTGACATTTCAGGTGTTCTTGCTGCTTCAGGTGTACTCTGGGCAACAGTTTGCTGTGGAACATTCTGAACATTCTGCTGTAGAACATCCTGTTGTGCTGACTGTGGTTGTACTTCCTGTGCAGGCGCCGGTATCTGTGGTTCTGCTTCTGTTGGTGTCTTAAGTCCTGCAAGTCTTTTTATTGCTGACTCTGCGCCAAAAGTCTCCTGTACAGCATCCACGTCTTTTTGAGATGGATTGTCTATGATAATCATTATACGATTATCATTCTGAACAACCCTTACGTTACTTAGTGTCATAAAAATTCCTCCTTTTTTTTGTTGATATGACTATAATAAATATGGAGTTTGATGTTTAAACAGATGAAAATTGCCCGACAATATTTTTTTGCCGGGCATATATTCTAAAGCATAAGTCTCTTTATTGCTTCTTTTGCAAGTTCGCTTCTTACTGACTCTTCTTCTGTAAACGAAATCTGTGCGCAGACAGGTGAACCTTTCATCTTTTCTGATGCAAATACCAGTCCATTATTTAACTTATCAAGATTGTGAGCATCAATCTGTTCAGGATCTCCGCAGATAACAATCTTGCAGCCTGCACCTGCACGCGTAATAATATCTCTTATCTGGCTTCTTGTTGCATTCTGTGTTTCATCAACAATGAGAAATTTATTGGTAATTGAACGTCCTCTCATATAAGCAAGTGCACATATTTCAATAACGCCTGAATCTATCATATCCTCTATCTGTCTTGAAATACATTCTCTGTCTTCGTCTGAGTTTCCTCTAAGCAGTGATTCAAGGTTATCAAAGAATGGTGCCAGCAATGGATTCATTTTATCTTTAAGCTCACCCGGAAGATGACCAAAGTCTGCATCTGCCATAACATTATTTCTTGAAATAAGTACACTGTCATATGACCTGTGTGTCTTTGAATCATATGTTTGATCAAGTCCTGCTGCAAGCGAAAGAAATGTCTTTGCTGTTCCTGCTGGTCCTTTTAAAATAACAAATGGAATTTCCTCAACTGGCTGCATGAGTGCCCAGAGTGCAAATGTCTGGCTTGCATTTTTAGGCTGTATATGACATGGATGCAGTGTTTTTGTATCAATCAACTTTAATTCATGATTTCTGTACACAGCAAGTGCTGATGACTGGTCACTCTGCAGTATGAAAAATTCGTTCTCTACAGGTTCCGGAGTGTCTCCCCTGAAAATAGCCTCTGGTGGAAGCATTTTATTCTTATATATATAGTCAATTGCCTCTTTTGAAACATGAAGCTCTCTTTTACCTGTATACATCTCAGCGCTTGAAACATGATCGTTTCTGTATGACTCAACAAAATCCGAAAAGCCACATGCTGCTGCACATACTGAAGCATTAATTCTCATTGATGTGTCATTGGTAACAAGTATTACCTGATTAAACATATGTCCCTGATTCTTCTTTATATCAAGAACTGTATTGATTATCTGATTATCAGGCTTGTCTCCACTGTAACCACTTGGCATATGCCACTGTCCCGCATTAAGAATTATTTTAAATACGCCTGCATTATCCATTGGTACTCCTGCAGTAAGGTCGCCTTTAAGTCTGAACTTTTCTATAATTCTGCATGTCTCCCTTGCATTAAATCCTAATTCCCCAGGAGCTGTCTTTTTTGAATCAAGTTCCTGAAGTGTTGTTCCTGTAATGATTACAGTATTATCGTCAAATCCAAATATAGCTCTAGGACTGTCAAGAAGTATATTTGTGTCAAGTATATAAGCTTTTACCATTTAATTATCTCCATTTCTTCTATATAAATAGAGGCCATAAATTACAGGCCTCTGCCATCATTGTTTACAGCTCCCGTATGAATTTTTTGAATTCCTCATCAGACATTTCCATAACTTTTACTGACGGAATTTTATCTTCATCATCTTCGTCTTCCTCATTGTCAGCGTCGTCATCATCTTCTTCAATGTCTCCATCCTCGTCATAGAGTTCATCTTCGTCTTCATCTTCTCCGTTATTTTTTCCATAACGGTCATAAAGATAATCTTCAAGGTCGTCTGAACCCCCTATATCTTCAATTCTGTCAACAAGGCTTTTTACGGTAACAATTCTTTCAACAAATCGTCCTGCCAAAAAGCCTGCGCCTGCACCTACTGCGGCTAAAATTAATCCTGTTTTCTTTTTCATGGCATAATTCCTTTCTGCTGTTTTTATTTATAATAAATATGGATTTTAAAAAACGCGTCTTAAACAAAGAATGTTCCCGACATTAATGTCGGGAACATTTGTATCAATTATGTCGTTTTTCAATATCCGGTACATCATCAGCAGTCAGTTTATCTACTGCTGCATGTTCATTTACAACTCTCATTGCATGTTTATCCAGAGTTTTCTCAAATAAGTTTCTTACTGCACGCGCATTGCCAAAATGAGGCAGTGTCTTCTCATACTTAAGCCTTTTAACGACTGCACTCAAACATTCGCTTGATACTTGAAGATTTCTTTTATGAGCAAGCTGCATGAACATCTTCTGATAATCGCACATTGTATAATCACCAAACCACAAATAATATTTAACTCTTGACTCTATGCCGGGATTTGAGTTTACAAGCTGTTTCATTTCTTTGTCATATCCGGCAAGAATAATAACTAAATCATCTCTGTAGTCTTCCATTTCTTTTACTATTGTTGCAATAGTTTCCTGTCCGCCACCGCCAGCAAGTAAGGAATACGCTTCGTCAATAAACAAGACTCCGTTCATGCTTTTTTTTATAAGCATTTTTGTTTTCTTGCTGCTTTCGCCGGGAGTCAGTCCTTTAAGAAAGTTTCCATCAACTTCAATACTCTGATTTTTTCTTATGTATCCATTTTTATATAAAAAGCCTGCCATGATTCTTGCTACAGTTGTTTTTCCTGTACCCGGTTCACCCATAAAAATCATATGCATAGCTTCTTTTGGCTTAAACTTTCCCTTATTGCCATTTCGTTTCCATTCTTTCTTTTCATATGTCATTCTTGCAGCAATTTCTGTCATCTGGGCTTTTACTGAATCAAGACCAATCATTGCATCCATATCCGTCTGTGGACACTTGCTGCCCTTATGTGTAATATTTTTCAGTGTCTGACTGTCAAGAATACGTTCCGCATCTATCATTTTCTGTTTTTCTATTTCTTTACGTTCATCTGCTGACAGTTTTTCAAAATAACTATATTCCCTGCTGACACCGTTTTTGTCATATTCATATTCATCTCTTAATTTTCGTCTGATGTTTGTTATCAAAATGAATAAAATTGTGCATATTACTATTGGCACTATCCAGACTATTTTGAAAAACATTATTTTTGTGGTGTCAACTGCCTGAAAAGCTATTGGTTTTATCAAAATTCCGCTACAGGTTAATATTTCCAAAATAATGAATAAGGCTATCAGTCCTATGTCTATTACCGTTGCCGCTATTGCTGCATAATATTTTACTGCTGATTTCATATATTTGTTTTATGACAAATGCAGATTGTCATACTCCTCCTTCATTTTATTAAACATATTTTCATCACCGCAGCCCGTGTCAGGATGAAACGCTTTTGCAAGTGCCCTGTAACGTTTATCTGCTTCAACTTTTGTTCTGCATCCTTCAAAGAATGAAAAACTGCCTGAAGTTTTACTGGTATTTGTGCATTCTTCTTTATTTTCTTCCTGTTCAAACCATCTGGAAAAATCATCATTGCTGCTGCTCGCATATGAAATGTTTGACAGCAGATGTTGTAATTTATTATAAAATTCATCAAGACTTAAAAGTTCACTTTCAACATGTTCTATCTGTCTACTGTTTAACATTCCTCTTATGTTCTCCAACCTTTGTTTTAAAACTGCTGAATACTTATCAAAATCTTCATTATATAAAAGCAGTTCTTTTATCATCTGCATATCACTGATTGTCTGGGCTTCTGCGATTTTTACGTTATACTGATTAGCAAATTGCTGCTGTAAAGTGTTGTATTCAGTTGCATATTTGTTAAATAAATTACAGACTCGCTCAATTTCATTAAAGTTTGTGTTCTGTGAGTATGCTTTGTTGCTTTTGCGGGCAGAGATCTCCTCTCCTAATGCCGCTATTGCAATGACAACGATTATCAATATTACACAAGTTATTGGTTCCATGTATCCCTCTCCTTCCTGTATGATACAGATGGGTTTTACTTACAAAAAGGAAAAGGCACCTCGTATGAGATGCCTTTATGTTTATGCCGCCATAACAATGTTATGGATGTTTTTAATCTTTGTTTCAAAGCCCATCGCTTCCAAAAGACCGGTTATTTGAGGATCAACTTTATAAGTTAATTCCTCAATCTCCTTAAGTTCCTTATTGTAGATTTTGCAAGCAACTCCACCGTCAGTAAGCTGATGCTCGTTAATGAAATCACACAGACTACAGAGTCCGTCAATATCATCAACTGACACAAACAATGTTTTGGTTCTTGGAGACAGACGCTTCATATCATTTGCGATAATCTGTATCTGGTCTTCATCACCATTACTGTTAATATCTGTTTTACCTGCAATCTGTACTGCACATCCCTTTTCGCATAAGTTTCTTACGTTATCATATGTGCTAGGGAATACCACAACGTCTATTGCCTGTCCTGATTTGTCATTGACTTTTAAGAAAGCCATTTTTGAACCTGACTTTGTCTGGATAGCATGAACTGTAGTAACAATCCCTGCAAGCTTTACATTCTTGCCAGCCTCATCACAGTCTGCCGTCGTATTGAACCCATCAGTGCTGAAGTCTTCAAGCGGATTTCCTGTGACCCACATGTCAAGAAGTTCTGACTCATAAGCAAGTCTTTCTGATGTTGATAAAGGTATATTACTTGATGTAAATATAGTCTTTAAATCATTTACCAGACTACACTCATCATCACGTTTCTCTTTAAGTGTTTTCTCGATTTTCTTGACAGTGCTTGCAAGTGTTTTTCTTACAGACTCTTCAGCATCCCAGATTTTGCTTCTCGTTTCTGATAAAAGAGCTTCTTTCTCTTCTATCGTCTTTCTGAGTTTCATAAGATTATCATATGACTTCTTATAAGACACTATCTGAGCTGCTGTTATCTTGCGATTATTGGTAAAATCGTCACATGCACCTGAAAGTACGCATTTTTCAAAGTCATTGCTCTTGATATTCACTCTCTGAACAAAATCTTCAAGTGATTTGAACAATCCATGTTCGTTACGTTCCTTCTCTATAACTCCTGCACATGACTTCATTCCCTTTATCCCTGCCAGACCGATTAAAATACCATCATCAAACGGAATAAATCCCGCTCTTGACTTGTTAATGTCAGGTCTGTAAATCTTGAACTCTCTGGCTTTACAATTCTCCGTAAACTGGACTGTTTTTTCGCCCTGAGTGTTCATTGCGGCTGAAATATACTCTGCCGGATAATGGAATTTAAGCCATGCGGTAATGTATGATACCAGTGAATATGCCGCTGCATGGGATTTATTAAATCCATATTTAGCAAATGGCATTAATTGGTCATATAACCAGTTTGCATCTTCTGCGCTAATGTTATTCTTTGCACAGCCTGCAACGAAATCCGGTCTGATTGCTGCAAGTTCCGCCTCATGTTTCTTGCTCATGTGACGTCTTACATTGTCAGCCTGTCCCATTGTAAATGAAGCACATGTAGTCATGATTTTCATAACCTCTTCCTGATAAACAGGATAGCCATATGTTTCTTTCAGAACTGGCTCAAGTACAGGAATTCTCTGTACAATATCACTAGGTTTTCCAGTATTTTTGGACTCAATAATATTTGGAATGAAATCCATTGGTCCCGGTCTGTAGCAGGCAACAAGTAAGATAACATCCATGAATGATGTAGGATGGAATTGTTTCAACATCTTTTTCATGCCATCTGACTCGAACTGGAATACAAAATCTGTATCACCGTCTGCATACATTCTCTCAAACACTTCTGTCTCAAAAGGCAAATGATACGGATCAATCTTGATACCATATCTTTCAGTAATGAGATGCATACAATCTGTAATGATATTTAAATTCTTGAGACCAAGGAAATCCATTTTAATAAATCCAAGCTGGGCCTCACACTGTACCATATCTGCCTGTACAGCGTACACCTCGTTGCCATCGTCGTCTTTTACTTTCATCAGTGGAATGTAGTTTTCTACATCACTTCCGTCTGTAATAATAACTCCGGCAGCATGTGTACCATATGAAGCTGTGTAGCCTTCAATTTCCATTGCATAGTCCAGAATTTTAAGAGCATCTGGATTGTTTGCAAAAGTATCTCTGATTACAGCTTCATATTTTGAAAGCTTTGCATTCGGCTCATCACCAATCAGCTTTCTCATCTCTTTGAAAAGAGATGTATAATGCGCCTTTTCTCCAAATCTTTCAACTCCAAGAAGCTTTGGCGCATACTCAAGCGCTTTCTTTGCTGCAATCTTTCCTTTTGTCATGATGTTTGCTACGGCACGCTCACCGTATTTTTCTTTGACATACTGAATTGAAATTGCTCTTGCATGAGCACTGAAATCTGTATCAATATCCAATCATACCCTCGGTTTCCCGATATTTTGACTTTTAGGGGCCTAGACTATATCTCGTTATTAAAAATAACATGATGCACTTTGATTAAGTATTCATATCTTAATCTACTCTACTCGATTCGTCTTACGCTTGTAAGCTTATTCTCTTTATAATAAAGAGTTACATTTATTATTTCTTTCGATAGTCGTTACACTTTTGCTTATATACTATTTTTTATATTGCTTATGAATTTTATTATCACTAACGTTTTTTCTATTATTATTGTTTAATAGAATTATTTTTGAATTTCCACATTGCAAATTCTTTTCCAAAGAATATCGGTTTAAGCCATATTCTTGTTGTCCATATATACTTGCGTCAACAATTGATTCAAATTTCCAAATCATTACGTCGCCCACATATAATAAACATTGTTTACAATTCCTTTTAGGTGACATTGTTTTATATGATTGTTCTAAATTATATTTCCTAGTACACCACTCTAAGTTATCCACATTATTGTTCCTTTTGTTATTATCTTTATGGTTAACTTCTGGTAAATTCATAGGATTATTAATAAAATGTTCTGCTACTAATCTATGTATTAAAAATCCTTTTCGTTTTTTATTATTTGTAATTAATCTAATTGATAAATAATTACCTTTTGAATCTATATATGGATTTAATTTAATTAAGTATCCTCTTTTGTTGCTATAAACATCTCCATTTGATTCTATGAAATATCCATCGCAATTTTTTATTGGTTTTATTTTTATCACATCCTTTTAATATGATAAAATAGTAATAATAAGCACTTAGCACGGTATTGCCTGCTATCCATTTATATGGACCGTAGGTTCTCTTCTGAAGCTGATTCGTCTATGGATTATAGCTGTATATCTCGTTGTGACGCTTCATACAGCAGTCTTATTTAGCTTCTACCGTTAGCATACTGCATTTATTATGCAGCACACACCCTTGAATAAAGGTTCACATCATACGCCCAATTTTGTTTAGGCATTGATACACGTTCTGGATTGAGGAAACGCTCAAACAACAGATTGTACTCAATTGGATCAAGTCCCTCTGTAATCTTACAAAGTCTGCAAACAAGCGAACCTGCTCCACTACCTCGTCCCGGGCCAATCTCAACTGAGTTTTCTCCATGTGCTTTTGCGTACTGGATGAAGTCTGCGACCTCACAAAAGTAATCGTTGAATCCCATTTTGTCAATAGTTTCCAATTCATACTCCATTCTGTCAGCAAGTTCTTTTGTCCATGCATCACCCGGATAGAATTCTTTTATGCCGTCCTCGCACATCCTTCTGAGTAACTCCTTCGCATTATCGAAATGCGGATAATGTTTTGCGTCTGAAAGTTCAAGATTGCACTGTTTAGCAATAACTTCGATGTTACTCATAGCTTCATTTACCATATCCTCCGGAAGAATTTCTGAAAGCATTGCTGCTTTTTCATCACCGGTTTTATAGTAAAGTTCTGAGTCTCCTTGAATAGGCGCACTCCATTTTGGCTCTTTCTGTGAAACTTTGCCAAAGTTTCTGAGGAGTGTTCTCTTCTCTAAGTCACTTCTTTCTGCCATATGAACATCATTGGTTGCAACCAGTTTGATATTCAATTCTCTTGCCAGCTCAGCAATCTTAGGATAAATCTCTTTTTCAAGATCAATTCCGTGATACTGAACCTCTGCAAAGAAATTATCATGGCCAAAAATCTTTATAAGACTTAAAGCCATATTAAGTGCATCATCTCGGAGTTCTTTGTCAGACCTTACTGATAGCTTAAGGTCTTTTATTTTCTCCTCATTCTCTACGATAGTCGTAGTTTTATTTTTGCACTTCATGACAATCTGATGAAATGGCTTTACTGCTTCAGTGATTGTCTTTTTCTCTGCTTTAAGAGATGCAATTTCTGTCTTGGCATTTGCAATTTCTTCTTCCTCGATTACAAGCTGTTCCGAAAGCATTGATTTTTCAGGTCCATCTTCCATCTTTTTAATGGAAGCTTTTATTGACCTTAAATTTTTCTTTGCTATTGGTTCGAGTTCTTTGATTCTTGAAACGATAGCTTCTTTGTGTTCATTGCATTTATCATCTTTTTCCTTTGCTTCTTTGTATTCCTCAGGAAGTGTTGCTTCTGACTCAGCAATTCGAGACTTAATCTTCTCAATTTCTCTGTCAATAAAAGCATTTGTTAAAAAAGGTGTTGCAAGTACACCCGCGATACACGCTGAACAGCAGATTACATGATTATATCCTTCAGACTTTGGTCCAAAGAATTTATCAAGCATTTCCATGCTGCCAAGTGGTTTGCCAAGTCCATCAATGTGACGGTTTGACTCTGAAATGTATCTTGAAATTGCCTGAAATCCAAGATAATCCTTTGCCAGTAAAAGAATATGCATTCTCTTGCTGACTGTTTTTGATGGTGACAATGGAATCTGTATGCCTACATATCCCTCTGTACCAAGAATCGGCTTTATATTTTTTGACTTGCAGTAATTAAAGAAATCAAGCCAGTTCCATGCTCCGCCATGGTCTGTAATCGCAATAGCAGGTGCACCATATTCAATGGCCTTATCGACATATTCTTTATATGTCATGGCTCCATCTGAAAGCGACGCATCTGTATGCGCATGCAATTCAATATTCGTAAAACTCATATTTTCTACCTCCTTTATAATTATTTTTTATATGGTTTACAGATATAAAGGTGGATTTTGCTCATGTATTTATATAATATTTACATTCCCAAATTTGTCCCAAAAGAAAAGCAGGAAAATTAATTCCTGCTCATCCTAGTTTACGCTGCTGTCTGTCCACCAAACAAGTAATGAGAAAGCCTTATTCCCAGTTCATTTGCAAACTTTTCACGGGTTTCCTTATCAGTTTTTGCCACTGACTGAATACCCAGTTTTGCAAATATTTCTAGGACTTCCTTAGACCAGATATCCATCAGATATTTTTCGTCAAAGGTTCTTATCTGCGACACATTATCCGGATTACTCAGATACATGTCATCAATACCTTTGCCAAGATATTCCGGCCAGATACAGTATTTAACTGTAAGCTCCGGCATTGTCTGGTTTAGATACTGGCCAAGTTTCATTGCCTGAGCAAAAACAGCTGAGTTTCTTAACATATCTGCATCATAAAAAACAAATATGTTATCAAACTTCTTTCCGGTAACATCAATAACATTTTTAATGTCATCATCAATACCGGAATAATTGCCGACACCCTGCACAGATAATGCAACATTTCCCCACTGTGAAAGAATCTCCGTCTTAAAACGTCCCTCTGCTACACATAATGTAGTATTAGGTTTTTCTCTCTGTGGAAAAAGAACATCAATGGGAGCACCTACAGCACCGCCGCCTTTGGTATACTTGTTTCCTCTGGCCATAGCAAATGCTGACGAAAACCATACATACCGGTATTCATCTTCCTCAATATGGTCTCTCCTGATTTGAATTGCTTTGATGTTATCGTAGGCATCTCTTATCAGAATTCCTATACCGTCAGAAACAGACCAGTAGAGTTTTTCTTTTTTGACTTTTTCATTTCCTCGAAACTCATAGTCAATGTTTGTAAAGAAACCGGGAAGTGTCTGCAAGTCATCCAAATACTCAGGACACTGCTCACGAACAGCTTTTATTACTTTCGTAAGCTTTCCATTTGAGATCGAGAAATAATCCTTTTTAATACGCGCGTCTGATAATGCACGTTTTTCTCTGAGATATTTTTCATGTTCTTTCTTGAGCCCACAAACGTCTTTGATGATCTGATAAACTGCGTTTCTGCGTTTCTGTTCACCAGATTCAATGACTTTAGATTTCTTTACTGAGAACATTTTCTCAGCAGGTCCTTCCATTCCTTTGATAAACTCATCAGAATATTCTCTCTGAGACAATTCTTTGAACTTCTCTTTGGAAATAATCTGTTCATCTGCTGCAAGCTGTAATAATGCATCCTTGTAAGACATATTATTAAGCTGCATCATGGAATGAATGGCATCACCACCACCTCCGCAGGCAAAGCATTTGCATATGCCTTTGTCATCATTGATACTGAACGAACCAATGGTATTATCCATATGAAACGGACACAATGCCTTCTTTTCGGATCCTGTGTCAATTTCTATATGAACTCCATGATGTTCCAGAACTTCGGAAAGTCTTAAGCCTCTAACTTCCTCTGCAATATCTCGCAGCTCATTTTCGGCTTCTTTCTCCGGGTCAAGAAATGTCCAGTTTTTAAAAATACTGTCTGCCATATTTTCATCCTCCTTTATTTATCCTTTTTAATATGACAATATAAATATGGAGTTTAGACGACTGACAGCAAAAAAAAAGAGAACACAAAAGTGTGTTCTCTTTATGTTAATGAGTTGAATACCACATACTACTATTCCAGTTATTAGTATTTTCAATAGTAGAAATTTTTCTGTTAGGACCCTGTAAAGATCCATCTTTGGTCCTTGAATAAATTCCGCCCTTATATCCATTGCATAAATCAGCATTAATATAAGCACAATTATTGGTAGTTATACTTTTACCTGCAATAACAGTTCCCATTGCTGAAACTTCAGCTATTTCAACTGTTTTCTTTTCATTGTTAAATACATACTTGTAAGTATGTGTTTTATTTTTCTTGTCTTTCCATGTTGCTGTAATAATTGTATATGATTTGCCTTCAGTATTCCATGTAGCTGCTTTATCTGGAGCATCATCTGAATTACCGCTTCTGCCAGCCCAGTATGGATGCTTTGCTTTATAATCAGCAATTCTCTTCGCTTCAGCTTCTTTTTCTGCTGCAACTGTTTCAGAGTCTTTCTGCTTACTTTGTGTATCATATGCTCCCTGAGCCTTATCAATAAGAGTCTGTAAGCGTCCGATGCAGTTACTACTGTCAACAACATCACCGTTGGTCTTATTATTATCATCGTTAACAAAATCACTAAAAGTTTTAAGCTGTGCTTTTGCTGCGTCAATAGACTTCTGTAAAGCGTCATGATTGCTTGAGCTAAAGTTGCCATCCCCGGTTGCGCCGTTTGAATTTATTGAATTAGTCAGACTTGTAATCTGGGCTTCCATATAAGATTCCTGGCCAACCTGATCTTTTGACTTTCCTTTTTTCTGAGCTTCATATATGTCCTTGGCAGTTTTATTATATTCTCTTAATTGATTAACAATTGAATTACCCGGAAGAATATCATGGTCAGTTCCAGTTCCACCAATTCGATACTTGTCATTAATATATGTATCAAAAGCGGTTATAGCTAAATCATTTTTTGCTGTCTGAAGTTTTAGTTTAATATGTCCTGCCAGTGAGAATAATCCATTTCTTGTCTCAGCAGTTGCACTGTCTGCTAATATTTTGGCTGTATCACTGTATGCAGTATTGCAGGCATCAATTAAACTTTGTCTTGTATTCATCCAGTCATCTCTCGTCTTAAAGAAACTGTCGTTAATAAGGTCTTTTGCCTTTGTATCTGTATCAGAATCATTTGTAAACACTGACGTCTGATGGACAAGAGAACTTATTGTCATATAATATGATACAGAATCTATTGCTGTTACTGCTCCATATTTATTTGCAGCTTTTTCTGTCCAGCCTGCAACACAATCATCAACATTATTAAATTTATAATATTTCATCATTTCAGCGTTTGCATAAGAGCCGAACTGTTTATACGCATTGGCAACAAGAGGATTGTCACCTGAAGCATATGTGTATTTTGTAATTTCTGCAATTCCTGAACTGTACTGAATGTTACCAAAATCAGAGGTCATGCCGAATACATTATTATAATGAGACGCTTCTTCTGTTGCTCCCATATTTGTTGACACACACGCTGCTGCCATAATAACACTTACAGGTACTTTTCTTTCGTCATACGTCTTCTTTGCCGCATCCCATACCTGAGTCTGAAAAGCTTTCGCCCTGTCATTACTTGCCCATGCGGTAAAATCTACAGAATCCATATCGCCAACAATCTTGTCTCCAATAGCGTCTCCAATTGTTCCCGCTAAGCTTGAACTGTAGAAATTATCATGGTTTGTTTCGTCATATACCCATTTGTCGTAAAATGCTTTCTGCTGTTCATTTCCATCATTATCAATGAATTCAATTGTACCATCTTCCCAGTATGACTGGTTTATTTCAGCATTGAAAAGAAGAATCTGATCATCAGTCCAGCCGCAGAACATATTGTTTGCGCCATAAACTGCTGTTTTGGTAAGTCCTGTCGGATGATAGTAACCAAGAATATATTTACTCTTTATGTCACTGCCAAGAGTATATGTTCTTATTGCTGCATCCTTGCCTTCACCAGAAATCTTTTTAATCTGTCCTGTCCAGCCATTCATGCCATCACTTCTGGTTTTCGTTTTCATCTCGACAGTCATGTTTTCATCTTCTGCTAAATCCCATGAATAAGCTACAACTTTATTATTTCCAATATAAATCATTGGAATTGCAGAATTAATAACCTGCATTACTGACGCGCTGTTATATTCATTATTGCTGTCTGCTCTATGATCGTCATCTGCTAAAAATTCTTTTTGTGCACTATATAATGAAATCAAGTCCTCAAAATCTATCTTTCTGAATTTAAAATCTGAAATACTCTCGTCTTTTTTAAGCTTAAGGAATTTCTTTTTAAAATACTTAAGATATTTCTGTTCAGACTGGGATATTGTTGATGTTGGATAATTACTTTCTTCTTTAAGCAGTGCCCCATCAGATTTGAAAGCTTTCTTTAGTCCAAGTTTGTAGCAATGAGGATAATAGTAAATAATATCGCCTACCTGTAAATTCTTTCTATCCGCTTCTTTCATGCTTTTAACAGTAAGATTATCGCCTGACACTGAATTGTAAACGCTGGCGCCTACCTGAACACCATGCTTTGCGTAAATATATCTTACAAAGTCAAGAGATGATGCTTCATTATCGTTATCATCGCCAACCAGTGTATGCATTGTTCCGCTGTAATCATATGCACTGTTTGTAAAGATGGATGTATTCCTCATTTCAGCGTTTACATCTGCAAGTAATGTAACATCATAGCCATTTTCATTACCAGTGTCTTCATTAAATATAATGCCTGATGTGTTTGATGATGCAGGAGTAAAGTTTAATGCACCATCTACATTAAGATTATTGTTATCATCTCTGATTATACTATCATCTGCATTTTCAGTAGTCCCTGTGGTTCCATTTGTCGGGGTTCCCGTTCCTCCTGATGTATTTGTATTATCAGCTCCTGTTGAAGGTGTTGTATTTGTTACTGAACCTGCAACATTTGGTCTCCAAACAACTGTATATGCAGAATGTCCACTCTTTGTTATTCCCGGAGCTCTTGCACTTGAGTTACTTCCACAGTTATAAACATAATGAGCATTTCCATCGTTATGGTCAAATATCTCAACATGACCATTCAGCGCTATAATATCTCCCGGCTGAAGATTCTGCCAGCCACTCCATGAATACTTGGTAAAGCCGTCAATTGATGCTGCGCCAACAAAATCTCTTGAGGAATATTTCTGGCCTCTACCAAACTTTCCATATAATTCAAGACATAATGATGTAAATCCTGAACAGTCTGGTCTGAATTCATGAACAACACCATCTTCTGTCTGCATTGTGCTTGAACCACCCTGATCATAAGCATTTGCATAACCCGCTCTTGCTGCTGCAAGTGCTGCTTTTGCTTTTGCAACAATATTCATCCATGCCGGATTTCCACTAAGCGAAACACTAGGACAGGCGCCCTGTGCATTTGTTACTGTTCCTGTTGATCCATCGCCATTTACTGTAATAGATGTTCCCATTCCCTGATATGCTGCATATGTAATATATTCACCACGCTGAATTTCTACAAATACTCTGGTTCCAGTACGTGTATTTCCATCTGCATCTACATATGTATAAGTCTCAGTATCATCTGTCCTGATAAAATGTGTTTTATCATAAAGGTCTTTTAATACAACTTTATAAGAATTATCATCTTTGTCATAAAGATCACTTTCTGACTGAGTCATAACATTGTAAGCTGATAATAATTCGACATAGTTTTCATCAGTGCCGTCAACGAACACAACCTGTGAGTTATCGTATTTACCCATTTCAGTAGAAATTTTATCAATAAATGCTGTATGGGCGTCATGCAATACATCATATTCTTGAGAAAATGTATGATTTGCTTTTCTATCACTGATGAAATTTGAAATTCCTTCAGCTATATTTGGAATAAGTGATGCGATCATCAACATTGTTGCAATAACAATCAATATAGGAACAATAACTGGTACAAGTATTGCTGACAGGAATGACATAATACCACTTATTGCTGAAGCTATTGCTATACATATCTTACCTACAATTGTTGATGCAAGTTTTTTAAGCATTGCATTTAACAATTTAAGGAAATTGGTAAACATTTTCTTCAGGAAAGCCTTAATTGAAGCAATTATATTCTGCGCTGGTTTCGGTACTATCTTTTTATAAATCTTCTTCGCGAAATTTTTGGTACGCTTTCGCATAAAGTCTTTTCTAGCTTTCTTTCTGGCTTTCTTTGCAATTTTTCTGCTGCCATTTGATTTCATGGTAGCTTCCATCTGTCCTTTAATGAATTCAGAAGCTAATCCGTTTCCTGTAGTCCTGTTAAGAATAGTTTTTGCAGCTTTCTTTCTAAAGATACCGGTAATACTCTGTCCATGTTTCTTATACAGATGTTGTCTAACCATCTTAACCTGTGCTTTATGACTTAATGGCTTAAGTCCTTTGGCAGCACGTTTCGCGTTAAGTATTCTTGCCTGTATCTGTACTGCAATGTTAATGCCAGCCTTATACATTCCCTGATTTACAATCCAATTTCCTGATCTTCCTGCTACTTTAGCAGCTTTAAGCACTGGTCTGCCCATGGAAGTACCTATATTTAACGCTCTTCCGGCTTCAGTCTGATTAATTGGCGCAGTAAAAATCCTGATAAACGATCTTGGAAGACGTCTTAGCTGTCTGTGCAGACGCATACTATTCTTTTCAATTCTTTTTGCGCGTCTGCCATAATGATTTAATCTCCAGTTTTTCTTTGCAAGCTTCATTGTTGGCGCATTTTTCATAAAATTGCCAACCTTTTCACCAGTTTTAAACTTATTTTTTACAGCTTGTCCAAATAACTTTGCATTGCGCATAGTTACCCGCTTATTGTATGCATTTACGCTGTTCTTATAAATTTTTGCAGTTTCAGCTACCTTTCCAGCTTCATGGTTAAGATTTATACATTTTACTTTATCCGTTTTAAAATTACTAAAGCTCTTGGCGTTTTCATTAGGGTTATGAAACTTAAATTCTGTGTCAAAAATTTTTGGTGTATGTCTTTTTATATGATAAGGCTTTTTTCTTGCTGCATGATAAGACTGTGTATTCTTTTTATGTAATAAATCCTTATGTTTAATTTCTGATAATGCTTTTCCATTTTTATACTTTTCAATTAAGTGCTTATTAGTACTATTGAATTTTGTCTGTTTTACGACAGTATCACGAAATGGATTGATTGCATTAAATGTTTTGGTCTGATTAAACTGACTGCTTTTTACTTTTGGTATTTTTGTTTCCAGAGTTTTTATATCAGGCTTTGTTTTAAGTATTTTTCTGGACTTAAACTGTGCTGAAAGCTCAAGCACCCTTTTGTTTGGATTTGCTACTTTGAATTTATCACCAAGATCTCCATTTGGCTTGTATAACTGACCATGCGAAATAATAGGGACACCATGCTTATCAACCATCATTTTTGAAGGATCAATCTTAATAAATTCATTTCCTTTGCTATCAAGAATATACTGTCTATCTTTGCTGATTGCTATTTTTCCATCAGCAGATACACCCAGTTTGCGATTCATACCATTGTTTGCAATATCATTCTTGTAGCCAAGGCCCATTGAACCTTTTGTATCATAATTTGGAGCTGGTCTATCAGATACTTTGCCAACAGAATCAATTTCAGTAACAATACTGAATGGATTTTCATTCCACTGAGTCTGTTTGTTAAGTTTCATGCCTACTTCTTTAATGCTTGCATGCATAGTTTCAGCATGAGTTCTGCCTGCATTTTCCCCAAAATGATGCTTAGCATTTATTCCATGTTCATATGTGGTAGTTCTTATTTTCAATGCGGCTGCTGAATAAGCTATCATTGCAACATTTGCAGCAGGAGCTGCTGACCTTTTTACTCTGACAAAGTTTTTCTGGCCATCTCTATCCTCAGCAGTTACAAGGTCTCTCTGTATCTGGCTTTTACTCTGCTGTGAAAACTCTTTAACAGAAGATGTTGCAATCCTACTTGATTCTTTTCCAACAACTTTCTGCACGAACATTTTTCTTTTAATGTGGCCTGTTACAGCCGCCATATTAGTTCTCATGAAGCTTCCCTCCTTAAATTCACTACAAATTAATATGGATTTTGTAAAACCTGACCAAAAAAAACAGAGTCTCAAAAGAGACTCTGTAATCTGTTTACGCTGATGCCTGCATCGCAGACTCTACTGAACGCAGATACTGTGATACGGCATTCTTTTGTGCAACCAGCGCTGGATCATTTACCGGTTGCCACTCATCTGCAACATAATGCATCCAAGACAGCACCCTCTTTTTCTCACGTTCTGTCTCAACATTGAGCAGGTCACATAAGAGTGTTGGCCTGTTTGCATAACAGCCGATATTAATGACCAGCTCTCCTGACAATGTTTTAAATACAGGAATATCATTGTTTCTGTACATAACATCACCATTGTATCTCATGATACGGCGGCCATCAGGAGTTATCTCTTCCTCAGGATTGTGAGCAACTATTATGTAATTCTCATCATCCTGAAGGTGCATATCTGCCAAACTTCTATCCCATCCTGCTATTCTCATTGCAATATTCTTGGTAGGAGTTTTGACTGCAACGGCTGAAAACGTACCATATTGATTGGTGGTTTCTTTCTGCTCAATTGGTCCAAAATATATGTAATGGTCCTTAATCTTGATAGCATTACCTTCTTTTGCAAATTTAAGCACACAAGAATTAAATCCCCTGTCGCTTCCTTTGCAAAGAACAATGAGAATGTCACCTACCTTGCAGGTCTTTTTAAAACTGGTACAAAGCTGTGGTTTGTTTTTATCCTCAGCATTCCAGAAATCAACCCACTCTGTTCTTGGCTTACCGTTAATACTGTACGAGATACAGGCTGATATTCTCCTATCCTGCAGCTGATTCTGATAATTTATACGGTCTATTCTTGCATTAACCGCATAAATTCTTGTAGCACTTTCTTTGTAAATAACCATATTAATTTTCCTCCTTTATTTATAAATATGATTACTATAAATATGGAGTTTATTAATAAAACAGCAAAAAAAATACCCCCGGGAACATTTCCGGGAGTATAATCCTTTAATCTGCAAGCTGTTCTGCCATTGCTTTGTTTATGCATAAAACCTTGTCCATAAAGTCAATTCCGCCATTCTGAACTGACTTCACAATGTCGTTCTTTTTGATTTTATTTTCATTGTACAGAATGACAATTTCATCATCATCTGTTACAACCGGAATCCTGTGACCATTATCACCGAACTTTGACTGCTTAACCGATAAAGCCCGCAGATTATTGTATGTCTTTGCCATGATGCCTCTCCTTTCCGCATTTAATCACCTTCGTATTCATCTTCAGGAGCATCTCCTGAACCACTCTGACCGGGTTCTGCACTAGACTGTTTAATACTTAATACTTTCTTTGTATATGTGTCAGAAACTGCAATTTCGTCACCAGTATCAGTCTTATATGTAATGTAATAATTATCATTAATATTAAGAGTTATTGGTGCAGCACCATTTCTTGAGATAAGCCTGAATCCTACAACCTCATTAGTATTAATATCTATTCCTGTAAAATCAACATACTGAAGATTTTTACTGTCCGCAAGCGAGCTTGTATTTTCAACTGCTTTTGCATCAGTAATCTTAAATGTGCCTGCATTGCTGCCAGCTGCATCTGTTCCATCATATGTATAATCCTCAGGCGCAATTGTTGAACCATTCACATCTTTTACAAGATAATCATTTTCATCAAATACATAACCATTAGTTGTTCCATTTATATTGTTATCTTCATCATATGTATAAATGGTTTTATTATAATCTTTTGCCTTAAGCTTTGACACTTTTGTCTTTCCATCTACATATC
>ERZ1034847.187-NODE-187-length-33319-cov-53.130171_pt1 | contig 33319 bp, 42 predicted proteins | sample MGYA00520633_ERZ1034847 | MGnify/ENA primary metagenome ERZ1034847 (study PRJEB33766, sample SAMN09781732) | gut metagenome | biome: gut microbiome | host: Homo sapiens | place: Madagascar | study: EMG produced TPA metagenomics assembly of the PRJNA485056 data... | reverse complement strand
ATTGCACTGAAAATTTTGGTATCTTTCTCACCAGTCGCTGGTAATTCTTTTGATGCTTTTTCTTTCTTACTTTGCACCTCTCCTTTAGAAGCCTCAGGAGTAGATGGTTTCCCTTCTGGTGTCACCTCTCCTTTAGAAGCCTCAGAAGCAGATGGTTTCTCTTCTGGTGTCACCTCTCCTTTAGAAGGCTCAGAAGTAGATGGTTTCTCTTCTACTGTCACTTCTACCTTTTCTTCTAAACCGTCATAGCTATATACAACGGAATATACACCGGGGCGACTAGTATCTACTGTTCCCGATACTGCGATTTTAGAAAAGTCTAGTGGATTCCCTTCATGGTCTAGTGCCGAATCAAAATTATCTATAGGATTCCAGTTATCTCCCGCATATATTGTCGAATTATGAGCGGTTATAGTAGCTTTACTCAAAATATAAGGTTGAGTGTAAGTTCCCGAAAATGAAGTATTACCATCTTGAATGTTCCAAGTAGATGACAATCCCCCTCTTTCTGAAACTTGATTCCCTCCAGACCACTCCATTTTTCCTGAATTATAAACACCTGTCCATGTATCATTATTCTGAGGTGAAAGTGAAACTAAACCATTATAACTCTTTATTGGTGATTCTATCGAAATAGAATAAGGTTTTCTATTATGAACATATACCTCTGGCAAAACAACAAGTTGTCCAGATGCAGAAATTGTAGCTGTAAGCTGAGCTAAAGAACTGATATCAGAAATTTGATTATTACTTAAACCTAGACGAGTCAAACTTGTCAGATTTTGAAGAGGGGTGATATCAGAAATTTGATTATTACTTAAATATAGATCAGTCAAACTTGTCAGATTTTGAAGAGGAGTGATATCAGAAATTTGATTGCCACTTAAATATAGATCAGTCAAACTTGTCAGATTTTGAAGAGGGGTGATATCAGAAATTTGATTACGACTTAAAGCTAGACTAGTCAAACTTGTCAGATTTTGAAGAAGGGTAATATCAGAAATTTGATTGAAACCTAAATCTAGACCAGTCAAACTTGTCAGATTTTGAAGAGGGGTAATATCAGAAATTTGATTGAAACATAAATTTAGACCAGTCAAACTTGTCAGATTTTGAAGAAGGGTAATATCAGAAATTTGATTGAAACTTAAATCTAGACCAGTCAAACTTGTCAGATTTTGAAGAGGGGTAATATCAGAAATTTGATTATTACTTAAACCTAGACGAGTCAAACTTGTCAGATTTTGAAGAGGGGTAATATCAGAAATTTGATTATCAATTAAACCTAGACTAGTCAAACTTGTCAGATTTTGAAGAGGGGTGATATCAGAAATTTGATTATCACTTAAATATAGACCAGTCAAACTTGTCAGATTTTGAAGAGGGGTGATATCAGAAATTTGACTACCATATAACCGTATGTCCGTTACATTGCTAGCATACTCCAAGCCTGTTATGTTAGAAATACCTTTTTCGTTAATGTCCAATCTTTTAAGACTCAACATATCCTTCTTAGTTATATTTGGTACACTAATACCTAGCTTTTCAGATACAGCGGTTTGAAGTTTCTTATCAGGCATCCAAGTGTCAATAGGCTCTAAACTTTCCTTGCTACTAACGTCTGTTGCACTATCAGATTCAGCCTCTTTCATTTGACCATCGTCATCAAGTTTACTTTTATCTGACATTTCACCGCCATGAGTCGGCCCTGCTCCCTCAATATTCTCAGTTTGTGTTTGGCTATTGCCTTGTGTTGTTGAATCTTGACCAATATTTTCAGAAGCTTCAGGCGAGTCTATAGAAACAGATTTATTTGAATCTGTTGTTTTTTGAACTTGTTGCGGTGATGTGTCTTGTTCTTGTGCAACGGCTGTCAACGGAGCTAAGACCGTATGCGACAGTAACAATGTCACCACCAATGCAGATGAAATTTTTTTTGAAGGCATTTAAAATCTTTCCTTTCATAAACAATATACCTTATGTAATGCATTTTATATAAAAATATATAAAATAAAGTGCATTATAATTATATTATACCCCCCCCCGAAAAGTCAACTATATCAATGTTTTTTGTCATAAATAACAGCCTTTTTTATATGTGGTCGATAAAGAGAGCAGCGTCTTCAATGATGCCATTCTCAATTCATGAGAATAGCGTCAGCAAGATTGAGCTCCAAACTCAACTGATTGGTGTTATACTCTTTATACATCGTCATGGCTTTCTAGTTGTTTTTTTATGATATAAACCATGACATAGGAAAACGAGTAGCTCCAACTGCGGAAATACTCGTTTTTTTGTATGCTGAAGCTAGTTTTTGCCCAGCCTCTAGAGCTTAACTTTGCCACCCACTAAAGTTGACAAAGAGCCAATAAACCTTATTAATTTCCAGTAAATTTTCCAATAATCGATTGCCATTTATCCAAAGATAAAATCGCAAATGGATTTTTGCCTTCACCAATGATGCCATAGCCAATCATCAAACCAATTGCCAAAAATAAACAACACAAAAGAGCAATTACCAGAATTAAAACGAGTTGTTTGGTTACATATTTCCAGCCACTTGTCATTTTTAAGCCTCACTTACGCGTTTAATATTTGCACCGAGTTTAGCCAATTTTTCATGGAATTTATAATACCCACGGTCAAGGTGAACCAATTTTCCGACAGTCGTTGTTCCTTTAGCAACCATTCCTGTCAAAATCAGAGCTGCACTCGCACGAAGGTCCATTGACATCACAGGTGCTCCTTGGAGTTCTTTACCACCGTGAATCATAGCCGTATCTCGCAAAATTTCCGATTGCAAGCCCATACGGCGCATTTCTTCCAAATGTTGGAAACGATTCTCAAAAACAGTTTCAATCATCGTTGATTCGCCATCTACGACTGCCATCAAGGCTGTAAACTGTGCTTGCATATCCGTTGGAAAACCAGGGTGTGGAAGTGTTTTAACCGTTACAGGTCGCAATGTTGACGTATCAGCAATCACACGAATACCATCTTCCTCATCAACAACAGTAACCCCCATTTCAATCAATTTTGAAATCAATGGACGGTTATGTTCCCAGATAGCATCTTTGATAAGAACATTTCCTGATGTCATGGCTGCTGCCACCATAAATGTACCAGCCTCAATACGGTCTTGAACCACATCATGTTCTGCCCCATGAAGGCTATCCACACCAGTAATAGTCAAAGTTTCTGTACCAGCACCTCTAACATTAGCTCCCATTTTATTGAGTAGCATTGCCAAATCAACGATTTCTGGCTCACGTGCCACATTTTCAATAATCGTAACACCATCTGCTAAAGTCGCCGCCATCATCAAGTTTTGCGTTGCCCCAACAGACGGAAAATCCATGTAGATAGTTGTCCCTTTGAGCTTACCATCAACAGTTGCCGTAATATCACCACCAGATTGCGTAATCTTAGCTCCCATTGCCTCCAAACCTTTAAGGTGAAGGTCAATTGGGCGGCTACCAATCGTGCAACCACCAGGCATTGAAACCTTAGCGTGTCCATTACGTGCTAAAATTGGTCCTAAAACAACGATTGAAGCACGCATCTTACTAACATACTCGTAAGGAGCAATATCCAAAATATCACCAGAAGCATCCACTTCGATTTTATTGTTAGCTTCGTCAAAATCAACTTGAATATTCAACCCACGGACAACATTATTCATCGTAAAAACATCTGAAAGGATTGGAACATTGGTTAAAATTGTCTTTCCTTCCTCAGGTAAAATTGTTGCAGCCAAGAGTGGAAGAACAGCATTTTTAGCTCCTTCAATCACTACTTCTCCTTGCAAACGTGTATTACCACCTTCAATAATAATTTTATCCAAAATGAACTCCATTCTTATATTATAATACCTAAAATTATATCATAGTTTACAAATTATTGCTTTTATTGAAAAACCAAGAAAAGAGTTTGACTCATTGTAATGATTTCTAGGAAAAAATGACTGACGAGATAACCAATAGCAATGCTTAAAAACAAGATAAATACTTTTAGTCGTCCAACGTTTTCCGCTGAATTTTTAATGATTTTAGACCAATCAAACAACTGACGAAGCAATTGATGTGTCATCGCAATGAACATCAAATGACACAAAATGGTCACAGTACTATTTAAAATTTCCATAACCTTATTATAGCAAATTTTGCTTCTCACAACAAAAAAAGCCAGCAAAGCTGACTTTTTAGGATTATTTATTACCAACACTGATACGGTTCAAAGCACGACGAAGCGCAACTTGTGCACGGCGTACTTCGTCAATATCGTGAGTACTTTGAGCTTGTTCCAATTTGCGTTCTGCGCGAATCTTAGCACGTTCTGCACGGCTAACATCAATATCGCGTTCACGTTCTGCAGAGTCTGCAACAATTGTCACAAGATTGTCTTTCACTTCAATAATACCACCGTTGATAGCCACCCAATCCACGTGATTATCATCATCAATACGACGAATTTTCATTTCGTGGACAGTAAGCGGAGAAATGAGGTTAATGTGTTCTGGCAAAATCCCCATTTCACCATCTGGTGTTTTTACTGAAATAAAATTAGCGTGGTGATCATAGCGGATACCATCTGGTGTTACTACCTGAACAGTCATATATGTCATGGTATCACCTCATTAGTAATTCATTTTCTTAGCTTTTTCAACTACATCCTCGATTGGACCTACGTTACGGAAAGCATCTTCTGGAAGATCATCGTATTTACCTTCCAAAATTTCTTTGAAACCACGAACAGTTTCAGCAACTGGTACATATGAACCAGGCATGCCTGTAAATTGTTCAGCAACGTTGAAGTTTTGTGACAAGAAGAATTGGATACGACGTGCACGTCCAACCAATGTTTTTTCATCGTCAGACAATTCATCCATACCAAGGATTGCAATGATATCTTGCAATTCACGGTAACGTTGAAGGACACGTTGTACTTCTGTTGCCACTTCATAGTGTTCTTGACCAACAATTTCTGGTGCAAGGGCACGTGAGCTTGAAGCAAGAGGGTCAACGGCTGGGTAGATCCCCATTTGAGTCAACTTACGTTCAAGGTTAGTTGTTGAATCCAAGTGAGCGAATGCTGTTGCTGGCGCTGGGTCAGTGTAGTCATCGGCTGGTACATAGATGGCTTGGATTGATGTAACAGAACCTTTTTTAGTTGATGTGATACGTTCTTGCAATTGACCCATTTCAGTTGCCAATGTAGGTTGGTAACCAACGGCTGACGGCATACGACCAAGAAGGGCTGATACTTCAGAACCTGCTTGAGTGAAACGGAAGATGTTATCAATGAAGAGAAGCACGTCTTGTCCTTCAACATCACGGAAATATTCAGCGATAGTCAAACCAGTAAGGGCAACACGCATACGTGCTCCAGGTGGTTCATTCATTTGACCAAAGACCATGGCTGTTTTTTCGATAACGCCAGATTCTTTCATTTCCCAGTAAAGGTCATTACCTTCACGTGTACGTTCCCCAACTCCAGTAAATACTGAAATACCACCGTGTTCTTGGGCAATGTTATGAATCAATTCTTGGATAAGAACGGTTTTACCAACACCGGCACCACCAAAAAGTCCAACTTTACCACCTTTTAGGTAAGGGGCAAGAAGGTCAATAACTTTGATACCTGTTTCAAGGATTTCTGATGATGTTGATAATTCATCAAAAGCTGGTGCTTTTTTGTGGATTGGTTCACGTGGTGCGTCTTCAGCAAATGGTTCATCAAGGTCAATAGTATCCCCAAGAACATTGAACACACGACCCAAAGTTTCTTTACCAACTGGCACACTAATCGCACGACCAGTATCAAAAACTTCTAATCCACGTGTAAGCCCATCAGTTGATTCCATAGCGATAGTACGTACAAGACCGTCACCAAGTTCAAGAGCAACTTCGAGAACGATTTTTTGAGATTTATCGCCATCTTTATAAACAATCAATGCATTATTAATCTCAGGTAATTTTTCCCCAGCTGCAAACGCAACGTCAACAACTGGACCAACAACCTGAGCAATTTTGCCTGAGCTCATGTTTTTCTCCTTTTAGATTTTTTAGGAATTCAATCCCGTTTTCGTGAGCGAATTAAATACTCACTTTTATTCTAGTGCGTTAGCACCTGCTACAATTTCAATAATTTCATTTGTGATGGTTGCTTGACGAGCACGGTTATATTGTGTCGTTAAGTCAGCGATAATGTTTTTAGCATTATCAGTCGCTGTCTGCATAGCTGTCATACCAGCTGCATGTTCAGCGGTTTTCGCATCAACAATGGCACCATAAATGAGACTTTCAGTATATTGTGGTAAGAGTTGTTCCAAAATCAATTCACGACTTGGTTCTAACTCAAAACCAGTTGTCCCTTCTTCTGCCGCTTCATCAGCATCTAATTCTGCAATTGGAAGCATTTGTTGGACACGAACTTGACTTGTCAAGCTGTTCACATGGTGATTGTAACATACATATAATTCATCAAACAATTCGTTTTTATACATTTCAACAGATTTTGAAATGATATTGCTGACTTGTTCAAATGATGGCTGATCTTCCAAACCACGCAATTCAAATACAACATTCATACCACGTGCTTTAAAGAAATCTGCTCCGATACCACCGATGGTAATAATAGCATAATTATCATCTTCAGCATGATATTCTTGAATAAGATCCATCATAGCTTTCAAGATTTTAGAATTATACCCACCAACAAGTCCTTTATCAGATGTAATCACAATGTAACCTGTCTTTTTAACTGGACGTGCGGCTAACATTGGATTTTTTGAACCATTAATAAGTTCTGATTTCAATAAATCCGTAGTAATTTGGCGAATTTTTGAAGCGTAGATTTGGAAATCTTGTGCTGCTTGCTCAGATTTAGTCAATTTTGCAGCTGATACCATTTGCATGGCACCAGTGATATGACTTGTTTTCTGAGTTGAAATAATTTTCCCTTTGATTTCACTAAGAGAGCCTGCCATATGCTACCTCCCTCTTATTTGAATTCTGACTGTTCTTTAAAAGCTTTAATAGCTGCATCTAAGACAGATTCTTCTGGTAAATCTTTGGTTGTACGGATAGTTTCAAAGATTGATTCGTAATGTGCATCAAAGTAATCATACAAAGCTTCTTCAAATGCTAAAATGTCATTAACTGGCACATCATCCAAGAAACCATGAGTAAGTGCATAAAGAATCACAACTTGTTTTTCAACAGGAAGTGGTTTGTGAACAGGTTGTTTAAGCACTTCAACTGTACGACGTCCACGATTAAGTTTAGCTTGTGTTGCGGCATCCAAATCAGAACCGAATTGTGTAAAGGCTTCAAGTTCACGGTAAGAAGCCAAGTCAAGACGAAGGGTACCAGCAACTTTCTTCATTGCTTTGATTTGTGCTGAACCACCAACACGTGATACTGAAGAACCGGCATCAATCGCAGGACGAATACCTGAGTTGAAAAGATTTTCTTGCAAGAAGATTTGTCCGTCAGTGATAGAAATCACGTTTGTTGCGATATAAGCTGAAATATCACCAGCTTGTGTTTCAATAAATGGAAGAGCTGTGATAGAACCACCCCCAAGTGCATCAGAAACTTTAGCTGAACGTTCAAGTAAGCGGCTGTGAAGATAGAAAACATCACCTGGGTAAGCTTCACGTCCTGGTGGACGACGAAGAAGAAGTGAGAGTTCACGATAAGCTACCGCTTGTTTTGATAAATCATCATAAACAATCAAAACGTGTTTTCCGTTATACATAAATTCTTCTGCCATTGCCACACCAGCATAAGGAGCGATGTAAAGTAATGGAGAAGGTTGTGAAGCTGAAGCTGTCACAACGATTGTATAATCAAGAGCACCGTACTTACGAAGTGTTTCAACTTGTGTACGAACAGTTGATTCTTTTTGACCAATAGCAACATAGATACAAATCATATCTTGTCCTTTTTGGTTCAAAATTGCATCAATCGCAACAGATGTTTTACCTGTTTGACGGTCACCGATGATTAACTCACGTTGACCACGTCCAATTGGAACCAAAGCATCAATCGCTTTAAGACCAGTTTGGAGTGGTTCAGAAACTGATTTACGTTGCATAACGCCTGGTGCAGGTGTTTCAACTGGACGAGTTGCAGTTGTCTTGATATCTCCAAGACCATCCACTGGTTGACCAAGTGGGTTTACGACACGACCAATAAGAGCTTCACCTACTGGCACTTCCATGATTTTACCAGTACGTTTAACTTCATCACCTTCACGAATTGTAGAAAAATCTCCAAGAATAATGATACCAACGTCATTAGACTCAAGGTTTTGAGCCATACCGAAGGCACCATTTGAAAATTCGAGAAGTTCTCCACTCATGGCATTATCAAGTCCACGAGCACGGGCAATACCATCACCGATATAAGTGACTACACCAGTTTCTGTGACGTCAAAATTTGGCTGGAAGTTTTCAATTTGCTTTTTAATTAAAGCGCTAATTTCTTGTGCATTAATTGCCAAAAGTCACACCACTTTCTATTTCAAATTCATTTTAAATGTTTGTAATTGACGACGAATGCTTGTGTCGATTACTTTATTGTTAACATTAATGATAAATCCACCGAGGATTGATTCGTCAATGTTTTCAACGAGTATTCCAGCTTTAACACCGAATTTTTCAGCAACCAAAGCTAGAATACGTTCTTTTTGTTCATCTGTTAAAGCTACTGCCGTTATCACAACAATGTCGTGTTGATTAGTTGCAATAACAAAATCTTTTTGAACACCTTCTAAAATATCTTTTAGGAACGCTTCTCGTTCGTTTTGTAAAATTACCTCAAGAAAATTGTTCATATATACTGAACTAGACTCTTGAAGTAACCTAACAAGTTTTACTTTTTCATCACGTGAAACAACTAAACTTGACAAAAAGTTAGTTAAGTTTGTCTCTTCAAAAACAGACAACAAAGCTTCTGTTTCTGATTGGAGTTCAGCTAAACTGTCTTTTTCAATAGCAATTTCTACGAGACTTTTCGCATATTGCTCAACAAGAGCTTGTGTCTTTTTATCCATTAGGCATCTCCTAGCTTGTCAAGATAGCTATCAATGAGATTGCTTTGAGCTTCTTTGTCAAGGTTAGTTGTCATGATTTTTTCTGCTAAAAGAACAGTCAAATCAGCAACATCACTCTTAACACTTGAAAGAGCTTCTGCTTTACTTTGTTCAATATCTTGATTAGCTTTAGCTTTCAAGCGGCTTGCTTCTTCGCGTGCTTCTGCAACGATTTTAGCCTCTTGATTTTTACCTGTTTCTTTGGCATCATCAATAATTTGTGTTGCCTCTGTACGAGCGCCAGCTAACTCTTCTTGGCGTTTAGCAGCTAATGCTTCTGCTTTTTCACGAGCAGCTTCTGCGCCATCAATATCGTTAGAGATTTTTTCTTCACGAGTTTTGAAAACTCCTGTTAATTGTTCCCAAGCAAAAATTTTAATGAGAACAAGCAAGAGAAGAAAAGAGCCAGTTACGATAATAATGTTACCAAGACTTGTACTATTGATAAGAGTTGACATAATATACTTTCTCCTTTCTTATTATTCTTCTTCGTGATTTACTTTTTTACCAACATAAGTTGATGACAACATTACAAATACGTAAGCTTGGATTGCTGAGATAAAAATTGAGAACCCTGTCCAAAGCATATTTAAAATAAATGCAAATGGTACAGCTACGATATTGTAGTGTGCAAATTGCACAAGCAAGCTCAACACAATTTCACCCGCAAAAATATTACCATACAAACGTAATGTTAATGAGATAACATTGGTAAATTCTTCGAGAATGTTCATCGGCAACATTGCTGGTGTTGGAGATAAATATTCTTTTAGGTATTCTTTGATACCATTCTTACGAATACCTTCAACATGGACAACAACAGCAATCAGCAATGCTAATCCAAAGTTGTAGGCAGCGTTTGAAGTTGGAGATGACCAAAGGTTATAGTCACCGACTTCAAGTTTTGTAAGTAAACCTATGTTATTGGCAATCAATAAGAAAAAGAACAATCCAAAGAAGAGGAGACTGTAATTGCTAGTATAACGTCCAAGATTAGGTCTAATGATTCCTTGAACGAACTCATATACCCACTCTAAAACATTTTGTTTTCCTTTTGGTTTTAGTTGCATATTGCGGCTGAACCAAAAAATAAGAACAAAGGCTACTAGCACCGTCAAGAGAGACATCGCGAGAATGGTCAAGTCGAACTCAATACCAAAGAATTGCGCTGTTGGATTTACAGATGTTTCCAACTCTACCCCTCCTTCTTTTTATAGATTCTTTGTTAGGTTTAACCAACGAAGAATGTTGATGCAAGAAGAACGAAGAAAGTACCTTCAATAAAGGCTACCCCCATGATCATAAGGGTTTGCAATTTGCTGTACATTTCTGGTTGACGTGCAGCAGATTTAGCGATATTGGCAACGAGGATACCTTCACCAAGACTAACCCCTAGTACGCCGATACCAAGCGCTAAGATTTTTAAATTCAACATGATATGAATCTCCTTTTAAAATTTTTTACCTCGTTATTTTAGTCCTATTTTAGGAAATTGTCAATGAAATCGCATTTTTTGGAAACGTTTTCTATTTCATTCTTAACCTTTTTTAGTTTTTTCAAGTCATAACCACCCGTGAAAACGGGTGGCTTGTACACCCTTACAAGAACTCTAAGTTCTTTTTATTTTTGCCGCTTGATGTGAACAATAAAGCGTATCATCACTCTCCACAATCCATAACTTTTAGGAACTCCACTATTGCGTTGAATTCTAAAGTCTCTTGTCTTGATAAAAGAATTATCATTTTTGACAATTACATACAATGTGCTCCAAAAAGAACAGACTATCGATTGTTAATTTCCCACTAAACCAAAATTATTAAATCCTGAGAATTGACTGTCTGTCCCTTCATAAAAGTCAATCCATTTCCACAAACTATAGTCAAAATAATTGCCATATTAGCTATGATAATGAACGATAACTGTATTTTTCATAGGTTCGCACTCAATTTCTATTCCTCTGAATTAAGCTCATCGACTTCCTGTGTGAATTTTTGGGCAATAGTTTCCAAAGCTAAAGCTTCTTGATTCCAAACGAGTGCATCATCTGAAATTTCCTCTGTATTAGCAAAAAATGTGATGTGATTTTTGAGATTACGGAGTTTAATTGGGGCATCACCACCGTATTCACCGTCCAAATTAATCATCATCTTCTTATCAGATAACGGTTCGATTTCCAAGAAATCAGTCTTAATATACTCGATACGTTTGTCACCAATGTGTTTTCCACCGTCTAATACCAAACGAATCAAACGCAAAATTTCAATCAAGTTAGCTGTTTTTATCAAAATCAAAGTAAATTTTCCGTCGTCTAGCTTAGCATCTGGCGCAATTTGTTCAAAACCACCAACTGAATTGGTAATAGCAACGAAAATCATTGAAACATCGCCTTCAAAAGTGCCTTTTTCGTGTTTAATACGAACAGGAACTGTACAAATTCCTGGTAGCAATTCAACACCTTTTGCCAAATAAGCCAAATAACCAAACATTGTCTTTAATTGGCTTGGCACACTATATGTTAATTCTGTGAATGAGCCTGCGGCAGCAATATTGATGAAGTACGTATCTTCACGCGCTTGTCCAATATCCATTTGAATAATTTGATTTTTACCAATAATCTTAGCGGCTTCAACTGGATTACCACGTGGAATTTTAAGAGCACGCGCGAAATCATTGGTCGTTCCTGTCGGAATAATAGCCATTTGAGGTCGATTTGAAAGCGGAGCAATCCCATTGACAACTTCGTTGATTGTACCATCACCACCAGCAGCAATCACTAAATCAAATCCAGCTCTCGCGGCACGTTCAGCCTCATCACGAGCAGAATTTGGCTCTGGTGTTGTCTGAAAAGCTGATGTTTCATAACCAAAACCTTCTAAAACATCTAGCACTTCTGCCACGTTTTTCTTCATGATTTCCTGACCTGAAGTCGGATTGTAGATTAAACGTGCACGTTTTTGTTTCTTAGCCATAAAGATACCTCAACTTATTTATAAACTTTCTAACCAAGCTTCATCGCGGACATCAATTCCTAAAGCTTGGGCTTTGGTCAATTTTGAACCTGCATCTGTGCCTGCGACAACAATGTCCGTTTTTTTGGACACGCTGTTGGTCACTTTTGCTCCTAAATCTTGCAGTTTTTCTTTTGCTTCGTTTCGCGTTAAACGTTCCAATTTTCCAGTCAAAACAACTGTTAAACCTGCTAATTGAGCATCTTTTGAAACTTTCTTACCAAGATAAGCAAAGTTGACACCTGCATTTTCCAATTCATGCAAGAGCTCTGTCGCTTCTTCTTTGGCAAAATAGCTACGCAATGAGTTAGCAATAACTGTTCCCAAACCGTCGATACTAGCAATGCTGTCAGCATCCGCAGCAACCAATTGGTCAATCGTTTCAAAAACTTCCAACAATTGACGACTAGCCTTGGCACCGACATGACGAATTCCCAGTCCAAAAAGCAATTTATCAGCTGAATTTTCCTTAGAAACCTGAATGGCATTGTAAAGTTTCTCAGCAGATTTTTCCTTAAAGCCATCCAAGCTTAGCAAATCTTCCACCGTTAATTGGTAAATGTCTGCGACATCATGAACCAATTCTGCTTTGAAAAGTTTCTTAACGATAGAAGGTCCTAAACCTGTGATATTCATGGCATCACGGCTGGCAAAATGCGTTAAACGTTCTTGAATTTGATTTGGACAAAGCGGATTGATACAACGTAAAGCCACCTCATCTTCATAGTGAATCAACTCACTGCCACAAGACGGACAGCTTTCAGGAATCGGCATTGGTACTTGCTTATCACGTTTGCTATCAACAACATGCAGCACCGCTGGAATAATATCTCCCGCCTTATAGACGATAACCGTATCGCCAATGCGAATATCTTTTTCAGCAATGTAATCCACATTATGCAAAGTCGCACGGCTAACCGTTGTTCCTGCTAACTGAACAGGACTAAGATTAGCCGTTGGTGTCACCACCCCAGTACGTCCAACAGTCCAACCAACCGAAAGAATTTCTGCTTCTTTTTCCTCAGCCGGGAATTTATAAGCAATTGCCCAACGAGGCGCCTTGACCGTAAAGCCAAGTTCTTCTTGCATAGCAAGACTATTAACCTTAATAACAATACCGTCAATATCGTATGGTAAATTATCACGCTCAGCGGCTACTTCTTGGATAAATTTCCAGATGTCTACCATTGAAGATGTCGTGATACGTCGCGGATTAACCGAAAAACCATAGCGAGACAATTCTTCCAAAACATCATTTTGCGTTGTCATGCTAGTTGATGCCACTTCTTGATAAAGAAATGTTGCCAAATTTCGCTTAGCAACAACTACTGTATTTAACTGACGTAATGTCCCTGCAGCCGCATTTCTCGGATTCGCAAATTCTGTCTGACCACTATCACGACGTTCCTCATTAATTTTATCAAATGACGCCTTTGGCAAATAAGCTTCACCACGAACTGTAATGTTAAGTGGCTGTGCCAATTTATGAGGAATGTCCTTGATACGTTTGACATTTTCAGTGATATTTTCACCAACTGAGCCGTCACCACGAGTGGCACCGACTTGCAACACACCATCAACATAAACTAGTGAAATTGACAAACCATCAATTTTCAGCTCTGCCATGTAAGAGGCATTGGGAAATTCAGCTTTCACACGACGGTCAAAATCCTCTAATTCCTCACGTGAAAAAGCATCTTGCAAACTATAAAGCGGTGTTTCATGCTGATATTTTTCAAAACCATCTAAAACAAGCCCACCCACTTCTTGCGTTGGACTATTTGGCAAAATCAACTCTGGATGAGCTTTTTCAAGCTCGACTAACTCGCGATAAAGCTTGTCATATTCGCTATCTGAGACCGTTGGTTGGTCCTCTGTGTAATACTCTTTTCGGTACTGGTTAAGCTCATCAACCAATTCTTGAATACGTTTTTTCATACTACTATTTTAACATATCTGGTAAAAAATACTCTCCAAAAGCTAACTATTTTTAAGAATTTTACTAAATAAAAAACTCCCTAAAAAGGAAGTTTTTAATCTATTATACAGTTAAATCAATACGTTTTCCAAGTTTATCCATGATAATAGCCCCAATCAATAGCGAAGCAAGTTCGCCTACTGCTGATGTAAACCAAGTCATCAAAAATGGTGAGCCACCAACATAATATAATTCTAGCGCAATAGTAAACATTGAAGCCGAAAACAATAATGAAAAGTAAAAGAATGCTTTGTTAAATAAGCCGTTAAATAAATATTGCTCCTTATAACGGTCAAATAAAATAACACCTAATGTTAGAAAAACAAACGTTTGGCTACCACCAACAAAGACATCAATTAAACCAAAGCTGTACAAATTGGCAATCATACAACCAAGCGTCAGCCCAACAATATACTTACGATTGTAAAATGCCATAAATGCTAACATTTCCGAAACACGGAACTGATAAGCACCATACGAAATGGCGTTTAAGGGCGGTGTGACTGTCAACACAATATAAAGTGCAGCAACAAGCGCTACTTGCGCAAAATCACGAATAGTAAAATGTTTCATAAAAATTTTTTCTCCTTTAACGTTAAAGAGCGACAACTCTTCACGTCTATAATATGCTTGACGAAAGGGAACTAAGCGTCAAGGGTTGTTTGCACAACGCTTAAAAGTATAGCACAAATTGTTAAAATTTGGTATAGTAATTCTATGAAAAAGTTATTATCTAGTGAAGTTTTTAAATACTTATTTTTCGGTGTCCTTGCCACACTCGTTTACATGGGAACACGCTTAGTCATCTTTGCCCTAACGCAATCGGCAACGACTTCCGCAGTTATCGCTAACGTCATTGCTATCGTGTTTGCCTTCTTTACAAACGACCACTTCGTCTTTAATCAAGTTCGAACAGGCTGGTTTAACCGTTTTGTCAAATTTTTTGTCGCGCGTCTATCAACACTTGCCCTAGACTTGATTTTAGCTTACCTTTTAGTCACAAAATTCCCTCATATTATCGGACAATTTGTCAATGATAATATTTCATTAGTCAATATGATTGAGACTGTTTTCTCACAAGTCCTTATCATCGTTTTAAACTATGTGTTTAGTAAATTATTAATTTTTAAAGATAAAAAATAACACCCCCCACAGGTGTTATTTTTTATCTTTATCTTGTTTGCGATGTGTTAGAACAGAAAAAATGTCACCACGTCTGCTTTCCATTTTTCCTTGACGTAATTCTTGATAGGTTGCATTAAAGATAGCCCCCAAAATCAAAATGTGTGCGAGGAAAATAAACCATAACATTAAAACAAAAATCACAACCGAACCAAATGTTTTAATGTCAACCATGCGTACAAAGGTTCTCAAAATATAATTGCTAAACAAATTATTCAAGAACACAATGACGAAAGAGGTGAAAATTGTCCCTGGTAAAATATAACGAAAACGTCTGATCTTGACATTTGGTAGAATGAAATACAACAACATCAACCCAAATACAATCGTCAAAACAGTTACCGGTTGGGACAAATTCAGAACGACTGTTGCAACCGTATCACTCAAATCATAGTGAGCGCTGATGATTTGCAAAACAGCCTTTGAAAAAGTAGAAAAGATTAAAACGAAAGTTAGTAAGAAAAGAATCAAAAGACTTCCAATAACTCCCACTAATCGACCAATCACAAAATCTCTATGTTGCGCTACGCCATAGGCTTTATTAATTGCTTTTTGAAGAGAGGTCAGCGATTTAGACATTGTCCAGAAAGCCGTTAAAGTCGCAACTCCCAAAATACTACCAGAAGGTTTTGAAAAAATATCTGTCGTAATTGCCGAAACAGAGGGGTAAAGATTGGTCGGTAAATTTTTTTCCATGAAAGACAATAACACTGAAATATCAATGTTAAGATAAGGAAATATATTTGCCGCAATCACAATCAATGGGAATGCTGTCAGCAATAAATAATAAGCGACAGCAATCGCTGATAGATCAATCTCTGCACTTCGGTAATGTTTTAAATAAACCTGTAGCGGTTGCCACTCTAATCTAGACACTAATTTGTCTATAAGCTGCTTACGATTCATCCTAGTAAGTTCTTTCTTCTCCTTGACTTGTTAAAATAACAGGTCCGTCTTTAGTGATAACAAATTGATGTTCGTATTGGCATGACAAACCGCCGTCAAGCGTCTTATGAGCCCACCCAGTTTTCATGTCCGTATCAATTTCCCAAGTTCCTGTATTAATCATTGGCTCGATAGTCAACACCATACCTTCACGCAAACGGAGACCACGACCTGCTTTACCATAGTGTGGTACCATTGGTTCTTCGTGCATTGTTGGACCAACACCGTGTCCTACTAAATCACGAACAACACCATATCCACGGCTTTCAGCGTATTCTTGAATAGCTGCGCCAATATCACCGATACGGTTACCAACAACAGCTTTTTCAATTCCGATATAAAGGCATTCTTTGGTAACATCCATCAGATTTTTGACTTCGTCAGACACCTCACCAACAGCATATGCCCAACATGAGTCTGCCAATCCACCAGAGTATGATTCAGTGTATTTTTTAACTTGTGTAACATTGTCAAAGTTTAATTTTGAAACGTCAACAACTGATTTATCAAGTGGTTCGCTCAAAACCATATCAACTTTAAGCAAATCCCCTTCTTTTAAAATGTAATGGCGAGGAAAAGCGTGTGCCACTTCGTCATTAAGTCCGCAACATGTGGAATAAGGATAGTCCATGATAGAACCATCAACCCCGATTTGGAGCGGAAGAACGTTTGCTTCTTTACAGCGACGACGAACGTATTCTTCGACTTCCCACATATCAAGACCTGGTTTAATCAATTCACGTAAACCGATGTGAACTGAAGCTAGAAAATCTCCAGCGCGGTCCATTGCTTCAATTTCACGAGCTGATTTTAATGTAATCATATCAATAATATACTCCTATTAGTAATCTCTAAAAATGTATCAATAGCACTAATTATACACTGATAGTCACCAAACTGTCAAAAATGGAATGATTTTGTCATTTAAGGTAACCGTTATTTAATTAATTTTCGTTGTTACCAAGGCTTTGGCGACGATTTGGTCCTCTAAAAGAATTTCAAAGTCAATCACCGAACTGCGACGTTTTTCAGTAATGACACGTGGGCGAATCACCAAACAATCATCAATCTGAACTGCTTGTACAAAATAAAGCATCAGTTGTTCAATGATGATATTTTTTTGATGTTTTTTGGTCAAAACACGAACACTGATATCTTTGATAAATTCTGTTAAGACACCTTGGGCAAAATTTCCAGCATTGTCAATCATCGCAGGTTCAACCACAAATTTGTAAACACCATCTTCGTATTGCAAATTTGATAAAATCTGGTCGCTGTATGTATAAAGGTTAGAATGTTGTAGATTTGGCAGATTTTCAACCGCCTGGCGGCGTGTAATAACCCCTAGCAAGGTCAAATCCTCTGCTACAACAGGAAGCATATTCAAATCTTCAAAAATCATTTTCTGGCTGATATTAGCAAGACTGGCTTGCGGTTTTGCCACAATCAGATTACGTGACATGATACTCTTGATATCAAGATGATTTTCCTTGCCAACAACGTCTAGCATACTAACAACGCCGATAACCACATTTTTACTATTTACAACAGGGAAACGCACATTTGCCGTTTGTTTAATCATCGCATTAAATTCACGAATCGTATCGCCTTCCTGCAAAAAGCCATAGTCTTCCTTAGTCTGATAGACTTGCTCAACAGTCGTCAAATCCGTTTTAATTCGAATATTTGAAAGGGCATGGTTAATCATCGTCGCCACGGTAAAAGTGTCATAGTGCGTGACCATGACAGGGATTCCGAGCTCATCAGCAACACGAATCACCTCATCAGAAACAGGAAATCCCCCTGTTACCAGAATGGCATTGTGTTTTTCAAGCGCCAACAGTTGAATATTTTCACGGTCTCCGACAATCAAAAGCCCACCTTTGACAAGGTAACGTAAAATATTTTCTTGAGTCATCGCACCAATTGAAAACTTGCTAAATTCACGACTAAGCCCAGCCTCACCTGCCAGAACCTCAGAGTCACTAATGCGAGCAATTTCTGAATAGGTTAAACGCTCAATGCGAACAGCTGGCTTTTTCTCGATACGAACCGTACCACTACGCGGTCTTGTTTCAACAATGCCACGGTTTTCGGCTTCCTTAATCGCACGATAAGCCGTACCGTCACTCACTTTTAAGTGATTTGAAATGCTTCGCACACTCACGCGCTTTCCAACTGGAAGATTCTCCAAATACTCTAAAATTTTCTGATGTTTACTCATAACGATAATCACCTTTACTGATTTGATAATCAACGTAATCTCGCATTTTGCGTGTATAACGGTCACTTCCTTTGAAGCGTTGTTTCAATTTGAAACCTGATTTTTGTGCAACACGTTGACTAGCCAAATTTTCTTCATGGGCAATAACATGTAATTCTTTAAAGCCAAATTCCTGAAAGCTTAAAAAACATAAGGTTTTCAAGCTTTCTGTCATCAAGCCTTGTCCCCAAAACTGTTGATTCAAAAAATAGCCAATTTCTGCAGATGAACGATTCAAATCTATCTTCTCAAATCGAATACAGCCAATCATTTTATGAGATTTTTTATCTTCAATTGCCCAAACCCCAAGTGGCTCTTTCATAAAATAATGAACCATTAGATAATCACTTTCATGGTGACTAGCTCGACTTGGAAAAATAAACCGAAGATTATCAGGATTGCTACAAATCTCAAAAAAGTCCTGACTATCCTTATAGGAAAAAGGGCGTAAATACATGCGCTCTGTCTCAAAAAACGCATAACGTCCCAAACGTGTCCAAATATCCATAGCTCTATTATACCATCTAACATGTTTTTTCAAAGACACTTATTGCTAAATACTATTATTTACTACTACTTCACAATGTTCTACAATTTATCATCAACAACTACCTACCACTTATTTTTACTTATTTATTCAATTTTTGGTTAGTTTTTGGTTACTTATATTGAAACAGATTCTAACTTTTCAAAACTATCTTGTTTCATTTTTTCTGTCACATGAGTATAAATTTGAATTGTTGTCTTTTCATCACTATGACCAACTCTTTCCATAATTTCTCGAATATGAAAACCCAACTCCGCTAACAAACTGATATGGGAATGTCTAAAAACATGACTAGTTAGTTTAAAATTATCTGATTTACCAATTTTGAGATTATCAAAATGGTATTGAATATATAAATTAAAAGCATTCAAAAGAAAAAAGTCTCCATGACCATCTGTAAAAACCAAATCTTTATCACTTACAACAGATGTCAAACATTTTAATTCATCCAATAACTCTACTACTCTACTATTAAAATAAACTTTTCGATAAGAATGAATTGTTTTCGGTGTTGTAATCTGATAATCTGATTTCTTACTTGCTCTTTGAACAGTATGTCTTACCGTCAGTATTCTAGTATCAAAATTAATATCCGACCACATTAACGCTTGCGCTTCACCAGCACGTAAACCTGTTAAATACAAAAATTCAACTAATATATTAAATATTGGATTTGTTCCCTTTTTATTAAGTACGTCCAGATAAAGTCTTATTTGATGCCTTGATAAATAATGCTCTCTCTTTAATTCAATTTCTTCTTGTGTTACTTTATGTTTCGGCAAAACAACTCTATCCATTGGATTATCTACAAGATAACCAACTGTTTTAGCATAATCAAAAAGAGATGATAAATAAACCCTAACTAAATTCCGATAGCCATATGACCAATCTTTAGCTAATAAATATGTTTGTAAAGCAGACGATTTAATCTTAGTTAATTTTTCATTACCAAAAACTTTTATAAAACCATTCATTATCCCCATTTGTGTTCGTAATGTACTAGCTTTCACTTCCATTCGGCGAATGACTAGCCATTGCTCATACAACTCTTTGACAGTTTCAGCCTGTAATGAATGAACACTATTTTTCTTACTAATTTTATCTTCTAAAATTCGTTTTGCTTCTGCCTGTACAGCCCGTGTTTTAGATTTTAACGTGACAGAAACTTGTAGCCACCGCTCCTCTCTTATATCCCAATATTTCTGATAATAGCGATATTTACCATTATCCAATTCCTTATAAAACATATGACCTCCTATCTTAACAATAGCAAGCATATCTTTAATCAATGCTTACATTATATCATTTAAATCTCCGTTCTTCACACCAACGCAAATAAAGATAAAATCCTCTAACATTAATCATTGTCATTCGAGTTGATGGGCGCAATATCACATGTTTAAACCGCTCATTATCCGCAATATTTAAAATATATTTATTCAACGTTCCTACCTTAAAATAAGGAAAGTACTTTTCAATTAATTCCTGTTTATTTACCATCACATCAGGAAAATTATTAATATTTTCTTCCATACATCTTCACCTCATTTTATACACAAAAAAACAAGTACTAATAGTTGTACTTGTTTTAAAACCATAATTCCATTTTTCCTTTATTTTCTAACAGCCATTTTTGTCTACTTAATTCATAAAGGACTGCTATTCTAAAATCGTCAATATCACCAATTCTTTTATCATTATTCCAAACAGAAAAACAATACCAATAAGCACCATCTGTTACAATGTTCTGCTTATACATTTCTTCAATTGACACGACTTCAACTTCCATTTCTCCACCAAGAACTGTTCCAACCGTTGCAGAATGTCTACCATTATAAACGTAAAGTAAATCCAACTCTTTATAATAATAGCCATCATGATTACTATTTTGTTTAAAGCCAGTTCTTCTTACTTTAAAAAAGGTATCAATTAAAGACCTAGATTTTCATGTTGCAATATAAGTCCACTCATTTAATGACATTTTTTCAATTTTTCCTGTTTTTTGAGTAGGATAAATCATTTTTGAGCCAACAGCAAATGGGTCTGGTAAAAAACGATCTTCAAATTCTCTCTCCCAAAAAGCGCCAAGTTTTTTACTACTCACCAAATCAATTTTAACAAGTGTCATATAGTAATCAATAAAAGCTAATTGTTCTTCTTTACTAGGAGAAACTAATTTATCATTTCTTACCAACCCTTGTTTAAAATATCTCATTGCTTTTTTATAAGCCATTTGTTGGTCAAACAATTTCTTTGTGATTCGTCCATAAGTAGACCATTTCATTAAATTAATCACCATTTGCGACCACTTTGTCATCAATTTCATGTAAACAGTATAACATATTATTAACAACACCTCTCGTTATTTTAAATCCTAAAATAGCTTCTAACAAACGACAACACTCAATGTAATCTCCTATATAACTAAATATCCTAAACTGTCCTAAAAAATTAAGATACAACAATATTTTCTTGTCTACAGTTATTTCTTCCACTTCAATATCATTTTTATTTTCTAATAATAAATAATAACAGTCCTTTAGACAAGCAAAAGCTTGCATTTGATTATCACTTGCAATTGCTTCACTCAACTTAACACCAAATAGAATCTTTAAATTCATCACCTACACCTCATTTTGTACACAAAAAAACAGGCACTAATACTAGCTTTCTAAACACAATAAAAGCCATGATAACTTATCATGACATTAACTCTCAATAATTCTTTTATTCTGTGATAAAATAAAATCATATCTAGATTTACTTAATCTCTCATCAATAATAGACACCATTTCAGGAGTATCTGCTATGACAATTAAATCTCTAAAACACTCAATATCTTCTCTAAAATTAGCAAAAAAATCTAGTTCAGCTATATTTAAAGATTCTACCTTTTCATCACTTATTTCACGATACTTTGATTCTGACGTTAAAAACAACGCCTTTATTGATTCTAACATTAATTCCTCCCCAAAGTCTGCTTACTCTATCAAAATAATATTATTTTCACTATCAATGATTTGATTTAAGTACATTTTCAAATTTGTTAATCCAAATGGGAATATCTTTAATTGCAAAATTGTATTCTCCTAACACATTATGCAATCGACTAACTGAAAACATCAGCTCATCACATAAAGCCTCTGCTTCTTGACTTAACTTAAGCTCCATTTCAGGCAATATCGTCAGTAATGTAAATTCTAACATTGTCTTAATTTCTGGATATTTTTCAGTTACTTTTTCAGCTAATTCTTCATCATAATGACTAAGAATAAACTCACGACTTCTCCCTAACGAATAGATTACTAACTTAATATACAATTGTTCCTTAGTTAACATCTCTCACCTCTATAAAAAATAAAAGCCATGACTAAAAATCATGGCTCAATTTATTACTTCTTAGATTTTGCTTTAATATTATCAACCAAAGCTTTTAATTTATCTTTAAATCCTAGACCAAGACCTGCCAAAATAATTAACAAACCAACAATCACACCAAGCATACTTTCACCTGTTTCAGGTAGTGTTACTGTTTTTCCATCTGCAGTCTTAAAAGATACTGTTCCATTATCATTTTTTTGACCACCAAATTCAGTCGGTTCAGCTAAACGAGTGTTGCCAAAAGCATCTTGAATTAATAATTGACTGTTTTGTGTCCCAACTACTGTCTGATTTGGAGCAACTGGCTGTGGTTTAATCGTAATATTGCCTTGGTCATCTTTGTTGACGGCATCATCTGTGATTGGTGGATTTGATGGTTGAGATGGTTCACTAGGTTTTGTCGTATCTCCACCTGTATCAGGATTGTTTGGTACATCTGGATTTGTTGGTTGCGATGGATTGCTAGGTTTTGTCGTATCTCCACCTGTATCAGGTTTATTTGGTACATCTGGATTTGATGGTTGAGATGGTTTGCTAGGTTTTGTCGTATCTCCACCTGCATCAGGATTATTTGGTACATCTGGTTTAACAGTACCACCTACTTCATCAGTAGTAGGTGGCTTTGGAACAGATGGTTTTGTCTCATTACCTGTATTACCATCTGTTGACGGTGGTGTCACAACATCTCCAATAGTGTCATCTACCTTATCACCAGATAATAATACAACATCATTTACAGAATTATCCGTTGCTACCTCATCTGCAAAAGCTGTTCCTGCTTGTGCCAAAACAAGCGTTGATAGTGTAACCATTGTTAAAATTTTTGATTTTTTCATTTATTTTTTCTCCTTAAATTTAATATTGAATGCCTGTTGGAATACCATGCAAACTGGCAATTTCCAACTGCTGTGTGCCTGTAACATAATTTCCTGCAAGTGAAAGATTTTCTGCACCGTCTTTCGTTAAATCAACGGTAAATTGATAAACATTTTCACTATCACTTGCATAGACCTTTAACGTACTAATATCAAGCTGATAACCAGCTTTAAGCATAGTCACAACGGTTTGAGCCATTGCTTGACTAGTAACAGACAACTTGTCCTTATAAGTCACCTGTACATCAGACTGATTATTAACTTGTGTTAAGTAATCAAAAGCAACTGTCAACGAAGCGGTCACGTTTTGTATAGCTTCATCATCTAATGGTTCATCTGCTTTTTCAAGCGTTTCTGTCGCTTCATCTTGTGCTGAAACTGTTTCAGACTGACTTGTAGATGATTTTTTCTTAGTTGACTGTTGCGTAACCGTATCTGTACTTTCGGACGGTGACCGTGACTGTTCATTCCTATGACACGAACGAACAGATAAAATAATCAAGCCTACTAGTAATACTAGTAAGCCGATAATAACTTTTTTCTTCATTTTAAAACTCCTATTGCATTTGATTATATGAATAGCTAAAAGCTTTTACTTGGGCTTTTGTTGCCTTTTTGTAAGCCCTAGAATCAGTCAAACTTGCTTTAACGATAAGACGTTTCGTCGCTTCCTTATCCTCACAAGTTACCAACGTTAACGTTGATTGCCCAGCAACATCATCTAAAACCTCTATTTGTTCAGGACTAACAGATACAATTTCCGTAACTTTGTAAGTATAAACCATAGATTTATCTGTTAAATAAACTGTCATACCAACTTTTGCCCTTTCTAAAGGCGAGAAGAGCATTTGAGATGCCCCTGTTAAGCCGAAAACGTGATGACTAGCCAAAGCATAATTGTTTTCACCACCCATAACTTGATTATCTTTCATTGTTCCTGCACCATAAAGCAAATTATCATTCGCCACGCCTTTAAAAATAGGAAGATTGATAGATAAATCAGGGATAGCAATGCCACCAATAACTGGTAAATCTGTTCCATCAGAGGTTAATAAAGCTTTCATAGAAACAGACTGAACACTTGAAAAATCATAAGTCGCTTCTGCTGTTTCATTTTCCGCAATCGTTACTTTTGAAACCCTGCTTACTTGATAATCATTAGACCTAAGCCCAATAATATAATGACTGATTGGCTTACTAAACACCAATAGGAAACCAATCAATATCATTAGTAGCATGATTATTTTTTTCTTCATATCCTTTCTCCAAATCTAAAAATAAGGCTTTTAAAGTTTTAGTTCCCAAATCAAACCATTATATATTGATTATTTTTCCTAGTTAAGCTATAATAAGAATAGAAAAAGGGCAGTTGCTGAAAACAACTACCCAATGCAGAACCGTTTAAGACGGTGGCATGTTTTTAGTTATTAAAGAATAACCGTCAACCTGTCAAAGTTATAGACGGTTATTTTTTTGTCGTTTTGATTAGTTCTAGTATGAGTTTTATTAGAGTGATAACAAAGTTACCAGCTACAAATAAAAGCGTCAATACTTCGAACATTGACAAGTTTAGGCTTCCTCCTTTCTGTCAGATTTTGATGAATTGCCCATAGGCATCACCACCCTTTCAGAATGAGTAGCCACCGTCTTAACTTTTCTGCATTAAATATTATATCATACCTAACCTAAAACTTCATTACCTATTCCATAAATCCTTTGTCATTTACAAGGGATTTTTCCTTTCTATTAAACTTCTAACTAACTGATGACGCATTAGAAACAATGCTTACTTGATAGTCATTAGATCTAAGCCAAATAATATAATGACTAATTGGCTTACTAAAGATTAATAGTAAACCAATTGCTATCATTAATAGCATGATTATTTTTTTCTTCATAGTTTTTACTCCAAATTTTTAAAAAATACTAAGATTTTCATTTTTAGCTATGATAGCTCCTTTTTTACTTTTTTTCTGTTATACTGATTTTATACTGATATCAGCTCCAAAAATAAAACATGAGGTATATTATTATGTTTGATAAAAACAGCAATCAAATTCAACACTTTGGTAACGGAGACCATTATATTGATCAAAGTAAAAATTACAACTATTTTATAAACTACAATGACAAACATAGTAACAATAATTCTACAGATTCTTCAAATGAAGTCTTTTTTGCTATTGTTCTTGCTATGATTTCTGCAATCATGCTAAGCTTAATGAGCACTGCACTTGACTTTACAAAAAGTCATTTTATCTTTTTGATTGGATTTCAGATTATTTTATTAGTTTTTGTTAATTTGTTTGTATATCTTAAATCAAAAAATATCAAAAGTTTATTAATTGAACTAATTCCTTCTATTTTTACACCAATTTCAACCATTCATGCTCTTAACCAAACACCTGAACAAATCCAACAATTTCTAAATCAGGTTAAAGTACCTTTTGATAAAGATAATATAAATATTTTTATAGGCACTGCCATTCGAACTTTTTTCGATGCTATCAATCAACAAGATAACCAATTAATACCAGCTTTAACTCTTTTTTACACTATACTTACTATCTTTTTGATACTATCCCCCTTAATTATTAGTTATAACGCTTACTTTAAAAAAACAGTAAAGAATACCGCTTCTATTTTTGTAACTATTTTTTATTGGATTTTCGTTTTTGTAAATAATCTTCTATAAGAAGAGACATATAATACATTAACGAAAATACAAAAGGAAAAAGTAAAAATATTAGAAAAAGAAAAATACCACCTGACGCTATTAATAGACTTTCTAGACCAAAAAACGAAAACCAGAGCGTTACTTTACAAAAAATCAGTAAAAATCTTTTCATGTTTTAACCTTTAAATCCCTTGATATCAAGGGATTTTTCCTTTCTATCTTTAACAACTTAAAAAATGAACTAGATAATGTTAACAATAATAACAAAGTCAAACAAACTCTAAAACAATATCACAGAAACTGTCCTAATTGTAACTCAAAACTTAAAGTCATACTATCAAAACAAAAAAATTCTTACTACAAGTGTATGACTTGTTTAAAAGTCTATTATTCTAACAAAGATAAAATAAGAAAAAATAGAACTGAAAAATATTAAAAGGCGACTAGAATTTTCTAGTCGTCATTTTTTGCATCTTCAATAGCTTCTTTCAAAGCTTCACTATTTTCTTTATAAATAGTTTCTTCACCTGTAATATACCCTGAATACTTTAATGTACCATCATCAGATAAACTATATTTTATTGTTTGTGAACCAGAATCAGAATATGTTATAACTTTTGAATCTCTATCAATTCCCAATATTTCATGCTCACCGTCAGCATAAAATGTACCATTTGAGCCATCAACATCCAAAACTAACTTAGTATCTCCTGTTGCACTAGAAACATAGTAATATTTCCCACTTAAGTCATCTTTTGATGAACACCCCAAAAGTAAGGATACTGACATAACCGCTAACAATGTTGCTAACAACTTCTTTTTCATAAAAGCACCTACCTATTATTTTAAACAATTTAAATCAATCTTTAAACACTTCATCATACTCTGAAAAATTTTCATCACCGAAGAATTCTTTGACATCAACAGGATTATCAAAATCTACCTTTTTAGATGGTATCTTTTGCTCTAACCTTTTGATAAATTCCCTATTACTCAACTCGTTCATTTTATCACTCATGATACTTCTTTTTTTAAAATAGATCCGAATGACTACCCGTTCGTACTAAATTTAAAATCAAATTATCATTATCAATCTGATAAATTAACAACCAATCAGGCTGAATATGACATTCCCTAACATTTTGGTAATATTTACTTGCCAGTAATTGGTGGTCTCTATATTTTTCTGGTAAACTTTCACCCTTTATTAAAATTTCTAAGACTTCCTCTAGTTTAGAAGCTTTTAAACCACGTTTTAAAGCTAACTTATAATCCCTTTTAAACTGTCTGTGGTATTTAATTTTAAGCATTCAAACTCTCCATCAAACTGTTAACATCAGTAAATTCCTCACTCATGTTGACACCCTTTACGACATCATCAAGAACAGGAGTTAAGTCATCAGCTTTAATAACAAAAGGAATACTACGAGTAACAAGAGATTGCTTTATAAACAAGCGTAATGCACTAGATAAATCTAACCCCATTGATTTATAAAGTTCTGTTGCTTCCTTTTTCATTTCATCATCAACTTTAAATGTAATTGTAGTCATAAACCATACACCTCTTTTCTTATACTAACATTATACCAACAATGTTAATATCTGTCAAAAGATATACTATAAATACAATAAAAAATCTATTCAATACACAGTAAAATGCACTAGTAAAAAACTAATGCACTTTATTCTATACCTAATTGATTAAAAATATGTTGCTTGGTTAATTTTTGGTTAGTTTCCTTACTACAATTATAAAAAATAGTTCAAAACACTTTTAAATTAAGATTTCATATTTCTACGTTAACATAGCTCTATTATATCACAAGAGGTTCTAGCTATCTGACCACGCGCGACAAAAAAGAAGCCCTTGGGCTTCCTCTTAATCTTCAATTAATTTAATATCAGCGCCTAGGGCTGTTAATTTTTCAATGATATTTGAATAACCGCGCAAAATAAATTCAACGTTGGTAATTTCTGTTTGACCTTCTGCCATTAGACCTGCAATAACAAGCGCTGCACCTGCACGCAAATCAGAGGCTTTAACAGGAGCTCCTGTTAATTTATTAGGTGCCTGGTAAGCAATACGACCACCAACAATAGAAATATCAGCACCCATTCGTACCAATTCAGCAACGTGATTAGTACGTTTTTCATAAATGGTATCTAGGATAGTACCACGTCCCTCAGCTGTCAACAACAACGGTGTGATTGGTTGTTGCAAATCAGTCGCAAAACCTGGATATGGTGACGTTTTCACTGATACAGCTTTCAATACTGATTGTTTTTCAACAAAGATAGAATCCTCTTCAACCGTCATACGAACGCCCATTTCTTCGAGTTTTACAATGTAACTCTCTAAGTGTTCATAAAGGACATTGGTAATACGAACCCCTTCACCCATTGCTGCTGCCATGGCAATATAAGTACCAGCTTCAATACGGTCAGGAATGACTTGGTGACGTGTGCCATGAAGGTAATCAACACCTTCAATTGTAATCACATCTGTACCAGCACCACGAATGTGAGCTCCCATATTGTTTAACAAAGTAGCTACGTCAATGATTTCTGGCTCACGCGCAGCATTTTCAATAATCGTACGACCATTTGCCTTAGTTGCTGCAAGCATCGTATTAATCGTTGCTCCAACACTAACCGTATCCATATAGATATGTGCACCATGAATAGACTCACCATTTGTCGCCAAACGCATCGCTTCGCCTTCATACGAAATCGTAGCTCCCATGGCTTCAAAAGCTTTAAGGTGCAAATCAATAGGACGAGGTCCAAGGTCACAACCACCTGGGAGACCTACTGTAGCTTCACCAAAACGACTTAACAAACTACCATAGAAATAATAAGAGGCACGTAAACTATTAATCTTACCATAAGGCATTGGTTGATTTTTTATGCCACGTGGATCAATTTCAAGGGTATCTTCTTCTCTTTTCACTTTGGCGCCCATGATTTCAATGATTTCAATTAAACTATCAACATCGGAAATGGCAGGAACGCCATCTAATATGACAATATCATCTGCAAGAATAGCTGCAGGAAGCAAAGCAACTACACTATTCTTTGCACCTGAAATAGCAACCTCACCCTTTAAAGGCTTGCCACCATTAATTACAATTTTACGCATGCATTCAAAACTTTCTGCTAGAATTCAACCTTTTTATTTTAACACATATTATTCAAATTGACAAACTGAATGAGCAGATTGTATGTGGTAAAATTTTTTAGATTCGAATATTTAAGTAAAACCGCAAGACTTTAGCAGTATCATCACACCTATATGTGTCAAGTTAAGTTTTTAAATCCCAAAACAATTTTGATATCTATTTATTCCTAATGATAATGCTATAAAATTGCCAATCTTGTTGCAAAAAAGAAATAATTTCTTTGATGGCAGGCAAAATATTGTCAATTTGACAATGTAATACCCCACCAGTTTCTTTATCAAATAATTTACTTGTAACGCTTTTAGCATCGACCAATTCTCTTGTTAACTCTCCTAAACGTTCTTTAGGAACATACACATCCTCGCTCCCTGCCAATAATAACAATCTTATGTCACCTTATTTGCATATCCTTGCAAGGAATGTTGGGAGATATTTTCAATAAAGTCAAAATAAGTTTTCTCGCCTGTAATATCAGTACCGTGCTGAAGCATCCATTTTAATGAGAAATCGTTATTAACACGCCATTTCAGAATTGAATTAATAAGATATTTCTGTCTAAAAAACAATGCTTGTTTCAAGAAAAAATATTCTAATGTCGTGGTTTGTAACTTCATCGTATCCAAAGCCGAATAAAAAATATCAAAGCAAACACAACGCTCATTAGAAAGTGAGACTGTACACCAATCAAGTTTAAACGGAGTATTAGGCGTCACTCTTGATTATTTCTATCAAAATCGCCATTACCTGCGCCTACTTATCAAAAATCAACAATTTTATTTGCTCCTTGAGAAATTCAACCGTGCAGCTGTCCGTATTTATCAAGCTATTGATGCTCCTTGGCATATTAAAGCGAAAACACCATTAGAACTCTCAGACAGCTTACTTTTTATTATCGGTGGTTATTCTAATATTATTTCTTCTTGGTTAACCGAAGAAAAGCCGCATAATCCACAAGAAATTGCAGAACACATTAACAATATATTTATCAATGTTTCACGGAATCTAGAATTATAACAATAAAAAAGCTGGTTACAACCAGCTTTTTTATTTCACTGCTTCTTTCAAAGCTTCTACTTTATCAAGTTTTTCCCATGGGAGGTCAATATCTGTACGTCCCATATGTCCATATGCAGCCGTTTGACGGTAAATTGGATATTTCAAATCAAGCATTTGAATGATTCCTGCTGGGCGAAGGTCAAAAACTTCACGAACAGCTGCTTCCAATTTGCTTTCAGCAACGGTATTAGTGCCAAATGTATCCACACGAACTGAGACAGGTTGCGCTACACCAATAGCATATGCCAATTGTACTTCTGCTTTAGTGGCAAAACCAGCAGCAACAATATTTTTAGCAATATAACGCGCAGCATATGAGGCTGAACGATCCACTTTTGTCGCATCTTTACCAGAGAAAGCACCGCCACCATGACGCGCATATCCACCATAAGTATCAACAATAATCTTACGACCAGTCAAACCAGAATCACCTTGAGGTCCTCCGATAACAAAGCGTCCAGTTGGATTAATGAAGAATTTCGTCTTATCATCAAGGTATTTTTCTGGAATAACCGCTTTGATAACTTTTTCAATTACATCTTGACGAATTTGGTCATTTGTCGCTTCTGGGTCGTGCTGTGTAGAGATAACAACAGTGTCCACACGAACTGGCTTGTCATTTTCATCATATTCAACAGTTACTTGTGATTTAGCATCTGGACGAAGGTATGAAATCTCACCAGATTTACGCAAATCAGCCAATTTCTTCACCAATTTATGTGAAAGTGAAATTGGTAATGGCATTAATTCAGGTGTTTCATCAATGGCAAAACCAAACATTAGCCCTTGGTCACCTGCACCAATCAAATCAAGTGGGTCTTGGTCTGCATTTCCACGAACCTCAAGCGCTTCGTTAACCCCTTGTGCAATATCAGGTGATTGTTCAACCAATGACGGATGAACACCAACCGATTCAGCAGCGAAGCCATATTCAGCATTAGTATAACCAATTTCGGCGATGGTATCGCGAACAATACGATTAATATCAACATAAGCTGTCGTTGAAATTTCACCAAAAACATGGACTGACCCAGTGTATACAGCCGTTTCTGCTGCAACGTGTGCATCAGGATCTTGTTCCAACACAGCATCTAAAATAGCATCTGAAATTTGGTCTGCAATCTTATCTGGATGCCCCTCAGAAACTGATTCAGACGTGAAAAGTTTACGTTCTGACATAAAAATGTCCCCCCATATCATTATTTTTTCATTCTAACACCTCTAGGCATTAAAATGTCGGAAAAGTTTTTTCCTTGAAATATCTGTACAAAAATAGCATCATTTCAGTGAGAGTTACAAAGTACCAATCTGTATCTTCAAAAAAAGATATGGCGCAGTTAATGGCGGGTTAGTCAAGGCAGTGAAATCGCAGATAATACTGAAGTATATCAAGATAAGCTAACGAAGAATAACACGTTATTAAACCGCCAGATTGTCTTATCGGGACTCATTAACTCACTTATTGTACCACGTTTTACCGCAAATGCCTATAACAAATTTATTATCAGGTGATAACTTTTACCTATCTTTACAAAGGTGATATTAGTTTTACCGTGATGACATCTTTGTCACTTCATGTACAATACCTTTATAAATTTAACAATATTGAAGCTTTGTTAGGAATATTTGGAAAAAATATATTATACTAAAGATATGAAAACCTACGAAAAACTTTATGATTATCTCAAGACACAAGACGATTATGTTAGTGGGGAAAAATTGGCGCAAGAATTTGAGCTATCTCGCACAGCTATTTGGAAAGCGATTAAAACCTTGGAAGACAAGGGGGTTCAAATTCATTCGGTTAAAAAACGCGGTTATAAAATTATCTCAGGCGACCTACTGCTCCCTCAGCAAATTGCGACAAATCTTAATATGGCGGTCACTTTGAATGAAAAAAGTGAATCAACTCAGTTAGATGCTAAAAATAATATCGATACTGATAAGCAACCGCACCTTTACCTAGCTACAAGTCAAGAAATGGCTAAGGGACGCTTTGGCAGACGTTTTTTTGCCTCAAAACAAGGTGGCATCTATATGTCTCTTCACCTAAAACCAAACGTCCCTTTCGAACAAGTTAAACCCTATACGCTCATGGTTGCCTCTAGCATTGTCAAGGCTATTTCTCGTTTGACATGTATTGAAACCGAAATAAAATGGGTCAACGATATCTACCTAAATGGCAAAAAAATTGCAGGCATTTTAACCGAAGCGATTTCATCTGTTGAAACCGGCTTGATTACCGATGTAATTATTGGTGTCGGACTTAATTTTCATATCACAGATTTTCCAGACGATATTGCACAAAAAGCTGGAACCCTTGTTTGCGAGCAACCAACTATCACACGCAACCAATTAATCACTGAAATTTGGAATCTTTTCTTCGCAATTCCTCAAAAAGATTTAGTAAAAGTTTATAAAGAAAAATCACTTGTTTTAAACAAACAAGTGACCTTTATCGAAAATGATATTCTCTTTTCAGGTGTAGCTGAAGAAATTACAGACCATGGACATCTTCTTGTTAAACTTGACAATGGTCAAGAAAAATTATTACGTAGTGGTGAAGTCAGTCTTTCTTCTTGGTAGTTGATGTCAACGTGTGAATGAATTTGTCAACCTTATAGGTACGCTTGAGGTCGCGAAAAAGCAAAATTCCCCAAAAGAAAGCAAATAAACAATCACCTTCAAATAAACATTCATTAAAAAAGTATGTTTCAAAAGCGCACATCAGCGCCACAAATATAAAACGGCTTTTAGTCATGTTTCTATTATAACATACCTTCATTATTTTGACAGATTTCACAGAATCTATTGTTTAGAAAAAAGTCTTTTTTGATACTTCCCTTAGGTTCCTTACTTTTTTATTTCTAGGCTCAGACCTCAAAGCATCTACTGGATGCTCAAAACTTCCGAGATGTAGGAGAAACTTCGTTTCTCTTATCTGCAACCTTAAACAATCTCCCAGATTGCTTAAGCAGCACAAAGTATCGTCTTGTTGCTCACTTCGTTCGCGAATAATCCTAAAATCGAACAGAGAAGCAACAATTGTTTGCAACTTAGTTTGAGTTAAAAGAAGGAAATCTTATGAGCTACCATCATTTTACCATAGATGAACGAGAAAGTATTCT